>Ga0272446_1000104_pt1 | contig 114428 bp, 114 predicted proteins | sample YNPCB0061_FD_194587 | JGI IMG/M metagenome (GOLD analysis project Ga0272446, IMG submission 194587) | Hot spring microbial mat communities from Yellowstone National Park, WY, United States - YNP-CB-006-1 | ecosystem: Environmental > Aquatic > Thermal springs > Hot (42-90C) > Sediment | place...
CAAAAATCTATGCAGAGCGGGGACGCACCCATCACCTCCAAGGCGACTGGAACTGGGCTGTAGCTGACTACCAAAAGGCCTTGGGTATGCTTTCTTGCCAACCCATCCAACGCTGCCAACAGCAGGTCAAGGGCTGGCTAAACCAACTGATTGAGTCTGCCTAAGAATCAACCCCCGTAAATTCTTCCTGGGGAATTAGCCTGAAAAATTTAGATTTTTTGTCTTTCAGGACAGATTCATGTTATTTGAAACCCCGCCTGGGGCTTTAGGCAATAGAAAAGGATAGAGTGGATTGGCAAAAAGGTACGCAGGAGCATTGCGGAACTGCATCGAAAGTTGAAACGATTTATGTTGGTTCTGTGCACAAGTAAAACGTTTGTTCGCGCCAAGGTCGGGCTTCACTGTTGCCTTTCTATTTCTAATTGCAATTCTGATAGGACTACCTTGTTTTTTGCTTCAGAGTATCCTTGATCCGGGCCTACTATCCGTATTCTCTTGAAAAAATGGGGTTTTGCCTCAATTTTTCGATAGATTAAGTAGATAGCAATTAGCAATTACTGTCTGTTACCCGCCTATGCCTCCCCGTTGGCCGCGCGTGCCTGATCGCAATGACCCCAAATATCGTCGTCTAGACGATCGCATGACCTTAGCCACACACATAGCTCTGTTTGCTGCTAGTAACTCTGGGTTATGGTTCTTTAATAACTTTGGGCATCTAGCATGGGGGTGGCTGCCCGGAATATCTCTTGGATGGCTGGCAGCCTTAGCATTTCATGTAGTTTATGTTTTGGCAATTGCTGACTACTCGGAATAGACTCAAGTTAACTAAAAATTAACTAAATAACTAATAAAACTAATAAATTTTGGTTGGCTCTACCCCATGGCTGATTTGACTACCACAGAAACAATCGAACAATTGGCAGCGGCGATCGGTGAGAGTGTCTACATCGACGTGGCTAGGTGGCACCTCTACCTGAGAGATGCCCATCTCCATACCATTCTGGCTGAGCAGCTATATCCCCTGCTCAGCGAAGACCGAGTCAGTGAAGACAATGTTCTGCATATCCTGCGGGGAATTTTCGTTAAGTTGGGGGGCGGCAAAGTGGAAATGCCCCTAGCGGAACTATTGCCTATGCAGGCACAGATGCACTTGATGGATATCTTGGAAGAGTTTGCCTAATTCGATCTACACTAACCACCGTTACTGGATGCAGCAGGCGATCGCCCTGGCTGAGCAGGCCGGGGCTGCCGGGGAAGTACCCATAGGGGCTGTAGTAGTCGGCCCGGAGCAGCAATTACTCGCCAGTGCTGAAAATCGTCGCCAGCGTGACCACGACCCGACAGCCCATGCGGAAATCCTAGCTCTGCGCCAGGCGGGGCAACACCTTGGTTCTTGGCATTTGGTGGGGTGTACTCTGTATGTCACCCTGGAGCCATGTGTGATGTGCGCTGGGGCCTTGGTTTTAGCTAGGCTGGGTCTGCTAGTTTATGGTGCTGACGATCCCAAGGCGGGCTGTGTGCGATCGGCTGACAATTTGCTCAATAAACCCTTTTTGAACCACCATCCCCAGGTAATTGCTGGAATTCAAGCCACTATCTGCCAAAAGCTACTGCAAGACTGGTTCCAAGCTAGGCGATCGCTCACCCACTAACTCCCAGAAACTTTGGGCACACAATCCGAGTCATGTTAGGGTATCCTAAACTTGTTCAAGAGTATAAATAGGTTAATCTGGCTCCTTCATGATTTCTGCTAAAGTATTTGCTCCCCTAGCCTGCTTGTTGGCCCTAGCCCTGCCGGTCTCAGCCCAAACTACTCCCACCGTCGCTGATCCGACTCAGCTACGTCCCCTCAACCAAGATAGTAGCTTGCTGAGTATGCGGGGGGGGAGGCGGCTCCTAGCCGAAGCCAGTGCAGCAATCCAAGCCCAGAATTATACTCTTGCTGTAACTAAGCTCCAGCAAGCCCGGCAGGTGTTTAACCAGATTTCAAACCTATACCAACAACTTTCAGCAAGCTTTTCTGGGATAGATAATCGCACCGCAGATATTCTCCGGAGTGGAGCTGTTGATGCCGCTGAACAGCGGGATGAGGCAACTTACCAGTTAGCCCTAGTCCACCGTGCTCAAAATCAACCCGAACTATCTGTACCTCTTTTAGTCCAAGTAATCCGCTCTCAAAACCCTACAACTGATCTGGGTAAAAAAGCCTATGCTCAGCTTCTGGAGTTGGGGTTTGTAAATGATGCAACCAGCACAACTAGTACAAGATAAACCTTCAGAGTAATCATTAATAACCAACCATAAGGAGTAGTTTCATGGCTAGCCCAGCCCAGGTCGAAGCAATGATTAGAACTGGTTTGCCGGATGCGATCGTCCAAGTCAAGGATCTCCGTGGCACCGGCGACCACTACGAGGTGATAGTTGTATCAGCAGCCTTTGAGGGAAAAAGCCGAGTCAGCCAGCACCAAATGGTCTACCAGACTGTCAACGCTGCCATGGTCTCCGGTGAAATCCATGCCCTACAACTGAACACCATGACCCCCCAAGAGTGGCAGTCAGTGGCTTCCTAGCCTAGCTCCTTGGGTGTCAATCGGCAAAACTTTTGCAGTTGCTGGAATACCTTCTTTGTGCCAGGCCCCGGCCATGGCTTGGGCCACTGCTTCTGATTGGCTTGGGGTAGTCAGAGCTAACAGCGAAGGCCCCGCCCCACTGATTACCACGCCGTAGGCTCCAGAGGCGATCGCTGCGGCTTGGACAGCCCCATACCCTGGGATTAGGCTGCTCCGGTAGGGTTGGTGAATGCGATCATCTAGGGCAGTTTCCAGTAATTCCCCCTGGCCAGTCCCCAGCCCTTGCAGCAACATCCCCAGGTGGGCCACATTAAAAATTACATCGCTACGACTATAGGTGGCTGGCAAAACTGCTCTGGCTTTAGCTGTTGAAAGTTCAAACTCTGGTATTGCCACCACTGGCACTACTTGAGTGCTCCAAGGGATGGGGCAAGTCATGTGACTCTGGTCAGACCGGGTAGTAGTTAGGCAGCAGCCTCCGAGGAGGGCCGGCACTACATTATCCGGGTGGCCTTCTAGGGCGATCGCTATTGTTTGTAATTCCTCTAGGCTCAAGGGCTGACCAGCCAAGTGGTTGGCTCCAAGCAGCCCCCCTACGAGGGCCGTGGCCGAGCTGCCCAAGCCCCTGGCCAAGGGAACCCCCAGTTCAATAGCTAGGGCTACAGGGGGAGCTGGACGGTCTAAATATTCATACAAACGGCGAAATCCTCGATGTACCAGATTATGGGAATCAACTGCAATCCTCTCAGCTCCTGGGCCTGTGGCTTGGACTTGCCAGCGATCGCTAAGGCGGAAGGTAAATTGGTTGTAAAGGCTCAAGGCAGCTCCCAGGCAGTCAAAACCAGGGCCGAGGTTGGCCGTAGTGGCTGGAACTACAACAGTGACTTCCTCCATGGGCAAAAATTTAAGGTTTAGCGATCGATTGCCAGACATTAATCCGGCGGTCATTGCCGCCGCTGACTAGGGTTTGTCCATCCCGGCTGAATACCAAGGATTTGACAGCACCATTGTGGCCAGATAGAACATCCAGTAATGTACCACTGGCTGTGTCCCAGATTCTGATTTTTTGATCAGCACCGCCTGTGGCAAATGTTAGACCATCAGGGCTGAGTCCCAAGCTTAAAACCGTACCCTCATGGGCCAAGAAACTCCGGATTAATTTGCCAGTGGTCAGGTTCCAGACCTTAACATTTTGATCGGCTCCTGCACTGATTAGATAGCGCCGGTCTGGGGTGATGGCTAGGGCATTGATCTGTTGGCTGTGCCCACTGAGAGTCAGGATCGGTTGATCGCAACTACCTTGACAGGGGCGTTCTAGGCTCCAAACCTTAATTTCACCACCTTTGCTGCCACTGGCTAAGATTTTTTCATCTTGGCTGATCACTAGGGCCCTGACATCAGTGCGGTGCCCAGTAAAAGTCCATTGGAGCTTTCCGCTTAGCAGATCCCAAACTTTTACGGTTTGATCGCTACTGGCAGTGGCCAGGAGGCTAGTTTGGCGGCCTAGGGCGATCGCATACAAGGAACCAAAGTGGGCCCGAAAGTAATTCAGAAGCTTGCCCGTATCAACTTCCCAGATCTTGACCAACTCCCAGCTACCACCAACCACATACTGCCCATTGCTGGTAAAACCCACATCATAAACCCACAGGGAATACATGGGTAAAGTCTGTTTGGGAGTAGCGCATTCTTGCCCAGTGCAAATTCGGTTGAGATCCCAGAGGTTGACTCTAGAAAAATCACTGCTACTGGCCAGGGTCGAACCATCGGGACTGATGGCCAAGGAGTTGATATTGCGCCCCACGCCTGTAAAACTCTGTTGAATCTGCCATGGGGAGTTGGCCCGGGCCGGTATCGGCAGAACCAGCTTGACCTCTGGTTGCTCCGTGTCTGGAATTTCTGGAAGTTCAGCCGGGTTGAGCCGCTGGAGGCGTACCCACCAAAAGCCGAGACCACTGCCAGTGACCGCAGCGATCACCATCACCAGCCAAACTCGATATCTAAACCAAAGGGCCATCCTAGAAATCCTAGGACGAAACGTTGGTTGCGCCAGCTCAGGCTCAATTTTACTTTTGCTATTCATGGAAATATGGCAGTCAGCCCCTGCTTTGGTTACTTTAGGAAACCACCTAAAATTCTAGGAAATTTCCGCAATGACCGGGTGAAAGTAGAATGCAAACCCCAAAACCAGATAGGCTGCTAAGAGCAGCGCTCCCTCTAGCCAATTTGATTTACCATCAGAACAGATCGAGTTGGCAATCAGGACAGCCACAGCCACAGCCACTAATTCAAATGGATTAAAATCCAAGTCCATGGGTTGTCCAAAAAAGTAGCCAGCAATAACCAGCACTGGGGCAACAAATAAGGCAATTTGTAAACTTGAACCCAAGGCCACCGAGACAGAAAGATCCATCTTATTTTTCATGGCGACCGTAACGGCCGTGGCGTGCTCCGCAGCATTACCAACGATTGGCAGGAGAATCACACCTGTGAACAGGGCTGTTAATCCCAGCTCTGAAGTGGCGATTTCTAGACTATTGACCAGTAACTCTGACTCCACAGCCACCAGCAGAGTGATGACCAGCAGTACCCCAATCCACAGGAAAAGATTTGGCTTTTCGCCGTTTTGTTCCTGTGCTTCTAAATCAGCCACACCTAGATCAAACAGATAGCTGTGGGTTTTCATGGAAAATATCAATGACAGGACATAAACGATGATCAAGACGACTGCCACAGCCACCGACAGGGTTTGAATTGTTGTCTCGGTGATTCCAGTAGATGTGTAATCTACGGCAGTGGGCAATAGGATGGCAATCACAGCCAAATTCATCGAGGAAGCATTTACCATGGCGACGATCGGCTGAAATTCCTGCTCTTTGTGGCGCAGACCGCCCAAGAGCATAGATAATCCCATCACAAGGAGCAAGTTCCCAATGATTGAGCCAGTAATGGTTGCTTTGACGACACCCACCAGGCCCGACTTGAGGGCAACTAGGGCAATAATCAACTCTGTGGCATTGCCAAAGGTCGCGTTTAATAAGCCTCCCAAGGAAGGGCCGACTACAACAGCAATTTCCTCTGTTGCTATGCCCATCCAGGCTGCCAGAGGTAAGATTGCTAGCCCGGCTGTGATGAAAATTACTACTTCTGACCAATGGAGAAAATGGGCAGCGATCGAAATTGGAACAAATACTAGCAACAGGGACAGGAAGTTTTGAGTGTTAAGCATGGGCGTCTATTAGACTGGCGCAACCTTTGATTAACTCTAGCAGAGAATTACTGCTGGCTTGTGACTAATTACCAGCAATCAGAGAAATGTCTATCCCTTTGCCAAATCAGCCTATGGCCATTTTCAGAGATTGTTCCTGATTTTCCTGGGAATGAATCGTTATAGAGACACAACGGTTTGTATCTGAAAATTGGCTATGACTTTCTTGATTGCAGTTCCGATCGTCCCACCAGCGCCCCAGCCGTTACCCCGACCCTTGGTAACTCCCCTAGAGTTTGCTGAACCGAAGTTGGCCACTCCGGATCTAAAAATTACCGGACTCCAGCTCGAATTCAGTAGCCCTGAACCGATTTTAACCAAAGTCAGCAAGGAACCGCCCCGCTTGATGGGGGTGGCTAATTCCCTGAGACCCCGTTCTGGAGGGCAGATGCTATACCAACGGATTGCTGCTTTGGAGGCGGGAATCAGCTACACACGTTTAGGGGGAGATAGTTTCTCAGGGTTTTGGCTGACGGCACCTAGCTGGGAGCCTTCCTATGAGCAGTGGCAGGGGCTGTTGGTGCAAGAGGCTAAGGCAATGGCCTATGGCCAGGGCCCTAATCCCTTGGCTGTGGTGGTGGGGGATTCTTTGAGTATGTGGTTTCCCCAGGAGTTGCTGCCCCAGAAGCATTTATGGCTGAATCAAGCTATTTCCGGTGAAAATACCGGCCAAATTCTCAAGCGACTTCAATACGGAGATTTTCGGGCTACCCGCCCAGAAAAAATTTACCTGATGGCTGGAATTAATGATATCCGCCAAGGGGTAAAGGATGAGACGATTTTGGCTAATCAGCGACAGATTATCAGGTTGTTAAGGAGGGATTTCCCTAGGGCACGGACTGTGCTCCAGTCGCTTTTGCCGACTCGGTTTGCAGCTATTAGCGATCGCCGCCTCCGCAATCTCAATCAAGAGCTAGCTAAAATTGCCGCCCAGGAAGGGGCTGAGTTCTTAAATCTATACGATTTGTTTCTCAATAATGAAGGGCAGCTGCGCCGGGAACTGACTACTGACGGTCTGCACCTGTCGGCTGATGGCTACGAATTATGGGCCTGGGCTTGGTCGATGACTAGTTAGTATCTTCTAGGTATCTTCTAGGTATCTTCAGACACCAGATTTTTTCAGATGTTATTTGTCGGAGTTAAGTTTATCAAGAAACTTTAACGAACCTTTGGGCTGCTAGAGCTAAAATTGATCCTAAAAATTTCTAGGATCAATCTTTAGGGAGGTCGGCAGTATAGAAACTATTTTTGGTAATCTTCAGGGGCTGAAGTCAAGTCAAATCAAGCAATTACAAAGACTTTATCAGCAGCGGCTACCGGGCGATCGCCTCACTACCCCAGAATTTGCCCAACGACTAGCCGCCATCAGTAGTGAAATTAAGCAACCCGTCTGTGCCTATATCAACCGACGGGGTCAGGTAATTAGGGTCGGGGTCGGCACCATCAATCAGACCAAGATTCCCCCCCAAGAGCTGCCCCGTTATGGAGCTGAACGTCTATGCGGCATCCGCTGCCTAACCACTAGCCTCAAGTTAGAATCCCCCAAGGACGCAGCTCTCACCGCCATGGTTATGCAGAGATTGGATGCCTTGGTGATTTTAGGGGTTACTGATGGGGGCTTTGAACGACGTGGAGGTGGTGCCACAGGTTATGTCAAGACCACCTATTTAGCTCACCTGCGCCCCGATGCTCAGATAGCCGAGAAAGCTTGGTATGTTTCTATGCCCATAGGTTTGGAGATTTTATCCCAGCAGAATTTTACCGAATTGGTAGAAAACCTTGAATCGGAGTTTCGCCGCGAGTTTGTGGCCCAGCAGGTGGATACCCACAAGCACGATCACGTGGTAGTGGTCGGGCTGATGACTGGCGACCAAACTACTCAGGAATTTGAAGATGGCTTGGCTGAAATTTCCCGGCTGGTGGATACTGCTGGGGGTGAAGTATTGCAAGTACTCCGTCAAAAGCGGCACCAACCCCATCCGCAAACGGTAGTCGGGGAAGGAAAAGTTGATGAAATTGCCCTGACTGTGCAGACCCTAGGGGCAAATTTACTAGTATTCAATCGAGACCTTTCCCCTGGGCAGGTACGGAATTTGGAGCGGCAGATTGGCATCCGGGTAGTCGATCGCACTGAAGTGATTTTAGACATTTTTGCCCAGCGGGCCCGCTCCCAAGCCGGAAAACTCCAAGTGGAATTGGCCCAACTAGAATATACCCTGCCGAGACTGACGGGCCGGGGGCAAGCCATGTCGCGATTGGGGGGTGGTATTGGTACCCGCGGCCCTGGGGAAACTAAACTGGAAACCGAACGTCGGGCGATCGCCAAACGCATTGCCCGCCTCCAGCAAGAAGTTAACCAACTACAGGCCCACCGAGCCAGACTCAGGCAGCGGCGACAGCACCAAGAAGTACCCACCGTCTCCCTAGTCGGCTACACCAACGCCGGTAAATCTACCCTATTAAATGCCCTCACCAACGCCGATGTCTACACCGCTGACCAGCTCTTTGCCACCCTAGACCCCACCACCAGGCGACTCACTGTTCCCCATGCCCTAGAGATGAAATCCCAGGAAATCCTGCTCACCGACACCGTTGGGTTCATCCATGAACTGCCCCCAGCCTTGGTAGATTCCTTTCGAGCAACCCTAGAGGAAGTCACTGAAGCTGATGCATTGTTGCATTTGGTAGATCTTTCCCATCCCGCTTGGCAGAGCCAAATCCGCTCAGTTATGGCAATCCTCCAGTCAATGCCCACTAGTACGGGGCCGATTTTGTTGGCATTTAACAAAATCGACCAAGTTCCCAGTGAACACCTAGAAATTGCTAGGGAAGAATTTCCCCAAGCGATTTATCTGAGTGCAAGCAAGCGTCTCGGCTTGGAAACCCTCCGCCATAAATTGGGGCAGCTTGTCCATTACGCCACAGGCTGATTAACCTCAGCTCAAGATAACCCCTCCTCCCCCGACCAAGCCATAGTCTGGGAAATGTTTTCGAAAAATTCCGGTCTACTTTTACAAACACATAGAAATTCATCCAACTTATCCTGAGAACTTCTAATTACAGTTACACTCGGAACAGTAAAGTATCGATGGGTAAACAAGATCATGCGGTGGCGGAAGTTATTGATTGGGGATTTCTCGTGGCAGAGACTGATGTTTTCTCTTGTATTTATCTACGCTTGTTTGTGTGCCTATGCCTACTGGGGCACTGACCGGCAGATTTTTTTACCCCAGCCTAGTAGCTACCGGGCGATCGCTGAATTAGCTACTGCCCCAGGCGATCGCCCCTTGCAGTTGACCAGCAGCCAGAACCACCAAATCGCTGCTCTATATCTACCCAATCCAACCGCCGCCTACACCATCCTGCACAGTCACGGCAATGCGGAGGACTTGGGAGATGTGGATTTTATTCTCCGTAAGCTCAGGCGACTTGGCTTTGCGGTGTTTGCCTACGACTACCAAGGCTATGGACAAAGCCAAGGCAAGCCCAGTGAAACCAACTCCTATGCCGATATTAGTGCCGCCTACTATTACATGACTGGTCAACTTGGTATTCCAGCCCAGAAAATTCTAGTGTATGGGCGATCGATTGGCAGTGGCCCGAGTACATGGCTAGCCAGCCAAAAGCCCACCGGGGGATTAATCTTAGAAAGCCCGCTTATGAGTGTGTTTCGGGTATTTAGCCCCCTGCCTTTGTTTCCTTTTGATAAATTTCCTAACCTAGAGAGGATTAAGAGTGTCCGGGTTCCAGTGCTGGTTATGCACGGGAAGCTAGACGAAGTAATCCCCTTTCAGCACGGGCTAGAACTTTTTAACAGGGCGGCTCCCCCCAAGCAATCCCTATGGTTAGAAAATGCTGGTCACAATGACTTGATTATGGCGGCGGGAATCCGTTATGAGCAGGCTTTGAAAGATTTTATGCAACTGGTTCAGGGATCTTGATTTACTGCTCGCCAAAAGCCGATCGCCACAAAGATATTAGCCAAGGTCAAAAAGGATTCTGCACCGCCATGCAACCAATCCACTTGGGCAAGGGGCTGGCCGTAATGAATTTGGGCATAGATACCAGCGGGAATTGTTACTGCTACAAACACTAAAGTCAAATAAAACCCAATTAAGGCTAAGCGGGGGAAATTACCTGATTTGGTAAAAAACCACAAAGCCCCTAGGTAAGGAAACAAAGACAGGGCGAACAGGCTTTCTTGGGAGAAAATCTTAGGCACAGGATTAAGGGTTCTAGTTTTGGGTTTTTATGGGCGAATAACTGCTAGTGTGAGTTGTTTGAGGCTGATCAATGCTTTTTTTAATGAGTCAATATTCGTCAATATTCAACTAGAGGGCTGGGAAGTTTGCCGCCACAGTTGCCAGCCAGCAGTGCATAGGGCGCAGTTGCCAATTAAAGTGGTGGCTGCTTGCAGGGTGACTAACCAATCCAACTGGGGCGGGTTGTCAAAAAAGTGCCAAGTACAGGCACACATGGCGCTAATTAAAGCGGGTAGCATACTGTAGGCTAGGAAACCCCAGGCGCGATCGCCTGTCTTCTCCCCATAGCGCCACACTAGCCAAATTGCCACCAACCATTCCAAAACACTGGAGATGTGAATTAGCCAAGTCGGTACTGAAAGAGCGTGCATAGTGGCTGTACTGAATTAACTGAATACTGAAATCAAGTGTTAAATAAATCTAAACTATAATCCAAGTTAGTGGATTAGAAAAACTGGTTATGGACGAACTAAGACTGGCTCTAGAACTGGCAACTGAAGAGGAATTGCAACAGTTGACCGATTTGCTGTTTCGCCCCAAGTTTAACCCCTTTGATTATCTTGGTGGCCCTAGGGTTTTGCAGGTGCAGAGCCGCAGCCGCGCCGAATGGCTAGATAGCCTAGAGCAGCGGTTTCGGTTTTTAGCTGCGGATGGGGTTACCGTTCTCAAGCGACAGACTGGGAACTTTGGCTACCGACAGGCTTTGATCCAAGTTTGCCACTACCTGAAAGTTCCCTACGAGCAGAGCCAGGAGACTACGGCGATCGAATCGGAAATTTTTCTGCACCTCTTGGGTAAAACCTGGGCTAAGCTGCCTAGGCGTGATCGCCGCTTGATCAATCAACGGGTGCAGCGATCGCTTACTACCCCGCCTTTGGGTGTAGAAACCACAGCCATCCAAGCGATTAGCCGTGACCCAATTAACTCGCTTCTGCAAAAGGGTAGTTTAGTGGCTGTCAATACCCTGGTGAGAAATTTTGTTTTGCAAAAGATCGCCCAGCAATTTGCTTACCACTTTGCCACCTATCAAGTGGCCCGTGCCTCAGTGGTAGCAGGGGCTGCCCTGGGAGAGTCTTACTTAGCTCTACACACTGCCCAGCGGGGTATGGCCATGGCAGCCGTTCGCTATGGGGCAGTCCGTACCGCTTTTGCTTTTGTGGGGCCGCTGTTGTGGAGCTATTTGTTTATGGATTTGGGCTGGCGAGCGATCGCCACCAACTACAGTCGAATTATTCCCGTGATCTTTGCTTTGGCCCAAATTCGCATGACCCGTGAAGACTATTGGCAAATGGCTTAGGCTCAAAGTTGTCAAGTCGACCAATTTTTTGATTTTAGAGCTACTCCTGGAAGACTTACATAGAAACTCTAGGGCAAGTTAGCTTAGTGCAACCCACAGGGGACATCAGCACTGAAACTTTCGCTTAAAAAGCCCAATACCCAGGGAGCACAAGCCTCTTAGCTAACTGACCGATGATCACCTATTGCTCAGGACTGGGGCTAGGGGGGCTGATATTGGGAATCGGCAGATCCTTTGGAACAGTCGGGGTCGGCTGAGTTGTGGGGGTAGTGTTTTCAGTAGTTCTTCTCACCTCTGGAATAGGGGCAAAAATTACAGCGGCTGTGGCCAGACCTAAACCTGATAAGCCAATGGCCACAGGCATAGCACGCTTCGCTAAATTTAAGTCACTGCGGCGATACCTGCGGGGTAAGGAGCGAATTTCTGGCACTAACTCCGGCAGGGTGTAGCGATCGTCCAAAAATTGATCCACTGCCTCCACCAGATCAAATAACTGGATAGTAGTCAGCTCAATGAGCATTTTGTCAGTCAAAGGATCATCTTCAGCCGCTGCCACTAAGCTCAATTGGTGCAAATTACTTTCCTTGAGATGATGGATCTCTACACCACCCGGTTGCCGGTGGTGAGCATCTGGATGGGGGAGCTGCGAGAGTAGCTCTTGGGCATAACCAGTAACCGATCGCACCAAGCTAGCCAAAAACTCCCGGCCACCGCTTATGGATTGGTCACAGTGGGCAAAATAGCACTCAGCATTCAAAAGCACCGACATAACTGGAAAATGATCCTGAAGATTGCCATTGGAGGAACTTTCACTAATTAGACCTTGCAGGGTAATCGTACAGTAAGGCAAACTGTACCTTCTTTGTAGGGTCATAGGGCGTTTCGACAAAACATTAAGATAAAACACGACTTAGACAACTTCTCCATCAAATAGGCTAAACCACAGTCGCTTCAATCCTAGCGTACCAGTGCAGAATAGGAGCTGTTGTAAAAGCTCCAAAGCCAAGAGATTAAGTTTTTCCGGTGAATCGTAGGCAGCTACGCCAGCCCGACGGGGATTCATCCGGGATCGAAAGTGAGCGCGGAACCTTTCTAGATACTGGGATAGGGCTGGACTATATTCTGGAGAAAGGCCCTTTTCTTGAACCTGTTGTTCAGCCATCAACAGGTTACGGATGGGCACGGTTAACTGCCGTGCTCGGAAGTGTACAATAGCGGTCAAAGCCTTAGCTTCTGACATTTGTAAATGCCGACGTACATGCGATCGCCGCCAAGGGTTAGTACAGCGCATCCGCCACAGGATGACCCGGTTGGCAACCACCTCATCAATTTCCAATTGCTTGGCAAGTTGTAGCATTTTTTCTGCCCCGCCCAACTCCACAGATTCAAGGGCTAGTAGCATTAGGTCAATCTGCCTTTGTACTTGTTTAGGAACAACTTTTTTGGCTAGTACAGGATCAGGCAGACTATCTAGGATCATGGTTTTGGTCGCAGCAGCAGAAAGGTTGGTCGCAGAATTATTCAGATTTAACAATGGCACAGTCAGTTTACAATTAACCTCTAACAAATATAGAATACCCAACTTGGCGGGGCATTGCCTGTACAGTGATCAATTGATCAAATGTACCTTGGCTATCATACCGAACAACAAGGATCAATTTTTTAGACCATGCACTTACTTATTCCTGCCGCTGGAAGGGGTAGCCGGATGGGGAGCAGCCGTAACAAGCTTCTGTTAATGCTCCGGGGAAGACCAATTTTAGCTTGGACACTCCTAGCAGCTGAAAGTTCCCAAGAAATTAGTTGGATTGGAATTATTACTCAGCCATTTGACTGGATGGAATTGGCAGCCATCTTGACTAGTATTTCTCTTTCTAAGCCAGTGCAGTTAATTCCGGGCGGTAGTACTAGGCAGGAGTCGGTTTACAAGGGTCTCTGCTATCTGCCGGATCAGGCCGAGCGGGTGCTAATCCATGATGGTGCTAGGTGTTTGGCCACTCCAGAGTTGTTCGATCGCTGCGCCCTAGCCCTGCGATCCTGTCCGGGGTTAATTGCTGCTGTTCCAGTGAAAGATACTATCAAGACTGTCGATGAGCAAGGAATAATTCAATCAACTCCCGATCGCCGCCATCTCTGGGCTGCCCAAACCCCCCAGGGCTTTGATGTGCAGTTGCTCAAGCAGTGCCATGAGCAGGGCCGCCAACGGGGCTGGCAGGTTACCGATGATGCGGCTCTGTTTGAAAAAAGTAATCTGCCTGTGGCGATCGTTCCCGGAGAAGAAACCAACCTCAAAGTTACAACCCCTGCTGACTTACCCCTGGCAGAGTTGATTTTGCAGCAGCGGGAAGTGATTCAGCAGGAATTAGATTAAAGACTCTGGGGGCTAAAACCCCTTACTACGAGTTGGTTTATGGAGAATCCCTAGAGGCGGCCTTCTAAACCCAGCATCCGCCGGTAGGAAAACCAGCCCGCTGCCACCGTTAAAACTGCAAAAATCCCCAAGTATGTACTGTGATCTTGAATTTCAGCCCAGGTGGCCCCCTTGGCCCAAACGGCAATCAAGGCCTCATTCATGTGGTAAACGGGGTTGAATTTGGCAAGGTCTAGCAATTTTTTGGGGAATAGGGCGATGGGTAGAAATGCTCCACCGAGGATCAACAGAGGAATTCCGAAGGCTCCTACTAGAGCATTGACATCCTCGATTCGTTTGGCCAGTTGAGTGCCCAAAATAAACCCTATTCCCACGTAAGCGATGATGCTGAGGAGGAGGATTCCTATGCCTAGGGGCAGAAAACCATTGAACTTGGCTCCCCAAAGGGCAGCGATCGCATAGACAATCACTGCCTGCATCACTCCAATTAAGGTATGAGCCAAAAAGATACCCAAAAAATAAGAAATCCCACTCAAGGGGGAAATAAATAGGCGCTTTAGGGTCTGTTGCTCTCGTTCGGCTACCACCGTAGCCACACTCCCCCCTAGGCAGCTAAAGAACAAGGCTGCCCCGACTAGGCTGGAAGGAGCTGCATTCTCAAAGGCTTCTGACAATTCAAACTGGGGAGTTTCCGCCAAAATAAAGCCATTGATTAACAAAATTGATACAGGAAAAACGGCCCAGAATACTAGGCTACGGCCCCGCCGCAAAAGCTCCGTGATAATTCTCTGGGCAACTGCCGAGGTCTCACGCCAATACTTTTTCAAACTACCACCACCAGTTTATATAGCTTGTACAGCTGCTATCCTAGCGTGGCTGCTTTGTCCCATCAACTGGATTGGCTGGGGGGCTGCTTATCGAGACGTTCCTGGCGTTTTTTGCGATCGGCTTGGAGAGCTTCATCTAATACCGAGAGGACTTGGCTCATTTTTTCTAGGTTACTGAGGTAAAGCTCCAGATCCTTCTGCATTTTTTCAGTTGATAGGTTTAGCTCGGTACCAATTTTTTGGATGGCTTTTTGCAGGTGGTTACTGTTTTTGACAAATTCAGGGTCACTCAACTCCAGAAGCCGGTATATCCCCACTGTAAATAAGCGGCTGTATTTGAATTTTGGGTTAGTTGCGATCACCGTAGCTAGAGTGTGTAACTCCTTGGCCTCGGAGTTTGACCCAGCTAAGCCGAAACAGGTAATAATTGCCTCTGGGTTCATTTGGGCAGCCATTTGTCCGAGGCGTTCTGCATCGGCTCGAAAACTAGCTGCATCACCGCCAGTTGATTTACACAGGGCTTGAAAGATTGAGTCCTTATCGGCTTGGGGGTAATAGCCAGTCATGAACCTATCAAAGGTGGAAACTACACCAAGGGCATAGATTGGGTCATAGCGAAAATCTATATTTACAGATAAAAGATGCATTTCTACAAGCATTTCATCTACCACGCGCCGATAAACTGAATTGATGGGGCGGGTGTGATATTGATAAAAATTTCGCTTAGTATCGGAAACAGTGCGTAAGTTGGTCACAATTGGGGAGTTTTGCTAAGTCTACTCCAACTATTTTTGCATTCTCTGGCTCAGTTTGCACGGTTGGCCAGAGCAGCCCTTGGTTTAGACTACCCAAGTCCAGAAAATATCGGTAACATTGCTCTGACTATTTGGCAATAACTTGTTTGAAAATTGGCGACCAATCTATGACCTATCCCGACCCCAGTCATCTGCACCCGATGCCTGATTTTCCTCAGGTGTGTTTTTTAAAAAATATTGTTAATAATTCCAATATCATTGTTGGTGATTACACTTACTATGATGATCCGGCGGGGGCAAAAAACTTCGATCGCCAAGTTCTTTACCACTACTCCTTTGTGGGCGATAAGTTGATTATCGGCCAGTTCTGCGCGATCGCCGAGGGGGTGAAATTCATCATGAATGGTGCTAACCACAGCCTATCGGGTTTTTCCACTTACCCATTTGAAGTTTTTGGGGGAGATTGGCAGATTGACCGCGACTACCCCTACAAGGGCGATACGGTGATCGGCAACGATGTGTGGCTCGGTTACCAAGCGGTGATCTTACCCGGTTCAACATTGGCCATGGAGCGATCGTTGGAACTCAGGCAGTGGTTACCAAAAGTGTACCGGCCTATGTGATCGTCGGCGGTAACCCAGCGCGGATTATCCGTTACCGATTTGATGAACAGGTAATCGCAGCTCTGCTAGAAATTGCCTGGTGGGATTGGCCCGTCGAGGAAATCACCCGCCATCTCCAAAAAATTGTTGGTGCTGATATCCAGGCGCTGCGATCGTGCCGCCCCCCGATCTAGGCCTCCAGATAGATTGCTGCCCTCGATTATATCCATCACCGTATTGATGGCTTGCTAGCCTTAAACAGCTATACTCATGATTAAGCAAGCAGTTTGACTTGAGCTAACTCAACTAGACTACAAACCCTCAAGATCCCCAAAAACCATGCAAAACTATATTTCCATCAACTTCCAGCCCGCCCAAGAGCAAAGCTTAACTGACTTGACAGAAACCCAAGAGCATCAAGAATTACTAGCGGAGTTGGCTGAAGCCCTAGAAAAGTTCACTCAAGCAGATTTATATCAACTCAATTTGATTTCAGGTTGCTTGGAAGAATAAGCCTATAATTTTGGATAAGTATGTCAGGAAACTGTACGGGTGGTTGAGTGGAACCATCCTTTTTTTTAGGGCTTCTCGATTTTAGTTGACTAGACTTCTTGCATAATTAGCTGGAGCCTAATAATCTCCTAACAGTGCCATGCTGCTTTGAGGGATTTGTGCAAGAGGTCTATTGACATGAAAAGTGTTGTATAAGTAAGACTGATGTATAGCAATTGCCAGGTTTATTAGGACAGTACTTATGGCATTGGACAGGCGGATTAAGACACTTTCACGCGCCCGAGTCCTGACCCTCACCCCCAGCCCCTCTCCCCTTGTGGGAGAGGGGTTTAGGGTGAGGGGAAACGCCGCGAGCTGGAAGCCAAAACCTGTCCTAACCGACCAGGCAACGGCTATAAATGGGTTTCTACACATTAAGTTAAAGAATTCTTAATCGATGGGAAAGCCTATTTCCTGGAGGTGTTTTTTGAGGTTGTGGGCTTGGGGGGATTTTTGGGCTTCGTAGAGGGCGAGGGCAGCTCGGAAGGCATTTTTACTAGATTCCAGCTGGGCTTCCTGGAGGTAGGCTACTCCTAAGCCGCGGTAGGCATCGGCGTTTTCTGGCTCAAACCGGAGGGTTTGTTGGTAGCAGGCGATCGCCGCTTCATAATTTTGCTGTTTACTCAAGGCTAAACCGAGATGGTAATAACCAGAGGCAAAATCTGGATCAATCTGCAAGACAGTTTCCCAGGCGATCCGGGCTAGGCCGTATTCGCCCTGCTCTAGGAGGAGACAGCCTAAGTTGTGGTAGGCACCAATTTGCAGGGGCGGCAGAATTTGGATGGTAATTGCCTGCTGGTAGGCGGCGATCGCCTTGGGACGATCACCGCGCTGCCAGTAGCCATTGCCCAGGTGATAGTAAATCTCGTAGAGGACGGACGGGGAAATTTCTGGTAACTGTAGGGTTTTTTCTAGCAGGTGAATGCCGCGATCGACCTGGCCAATTTGGATATAAAGTGCTGCTAGTTTGTTATTGCTATAGCTATCTTGGGGGTTTGTTTTCAGGTATTTTTCTAGGATGCGCTGGGTGATGACTAGCTTTTGCTTGGCGGCGATCATCTCCGGTTGGTAGCCAGTGTGTTGCAAAGCTATCAGCGGCAGAGTAACGATCCGCCAATGGGTTTCCTGTTGGCAAAGCTGAATTACACTGTCGTCAACTTGGGCATGGTAGGGATGGCTAAATCGCAGAGCTGGGTGACGGCGGAATAGCCTTGAGACTTCCGAGTAGGGGTTGTCGTTGGCCCCAATTTCTTGGCGTAGCAGGTTAATCACTAGGTAATCTGGTTGGGCGATCGCATCACGCAGGGCCGGACCGGCCGCTTCGGTCAAGGTTTCATCGGCATCTAAAACCAACACCCAGTCTCCAGAAACGTGGGATAGAGCTACATTCCTTGCGGTGGCGAAGTCATCTTGCCAGGGATGATCATAGACCTTAGCCCCATACTGCTCGGCGATCGCCTTGGTGTTATCGCTGGAACCCGTATCAACAATAACCATTTCATCAACATAGGGCTGGACGCTAGCTAGGCAACGGCCCAGGTTTGCTTCCTCATTTTTTACAATCATCGATAGACTTAAACGCATATTTGAAATGGGTTTCAGTGACTATGGTCGGCTTAGGGAGCTAGGCGGCAGCGGCTCCAGTGATTATCTGCTTGTTTTTGAAACAACAGGCGATCGTGGAGGCGACTGCGCCGCCCCTGCCAAAACTCCATTTCCATCGGGGTAACTCGGAAGCCTCCCCAGTGCGTTGGTTTAGGTATATCCATGCCCTCTGGATACTGCTGCTGGAGGCACTGCAACTTTGCTTCTAAGAACTGGCGATCGGGGATGATTTGGCTTTGATCTGAGGCCCAAGCCCCCAATTGTGATGCCCTAGGCCGACTTTGGAAATAGGCTAGGGATTCAGCTTCGGTGATTTTAGCGATCGTACCTGTAATCCTGACCTGCTTTTCCAAGGCTCCCCACCAAAAAGTTAGGGCCACCCACGGATTAGCGGTAATTTCTTGGCCCTTGCGGCTGTTGTAATTGGTGAAAAATACTAGCCCCTGCTCATCTAACTGTCGTAATAGCACCACTCGCCCAGAGGGCCGGCCTTGAGGGGTCGCGGTGGCTAGGGTCATAGCGTTGGGTTCGGGGAGCTTAGCTGCTATGGCTAAATCTAACCAACTTTGTAGCAGAGCGATCGGATCATCCCCGGCTTCTGATTCAATTAATTCTCCTTGGGTGTAGTCGCTGCGGAGATTAGTCAGGTTTTCAGCCATAGTTTACAGATGGTTTGCAGGGTTGTACTCAGTGGGCGATCGCCATTTTAAATCCTCAGGACAAATTTACCCAGCCAATGGGCAGAAAATCCCAGAGTTGTTCAGTCTATTCCAGACTGTTCCAAGCTGCTTAGAAATTGTCCAGGATTCTTATGGGCTTATGACTAAAAATAATTAATCAGAGGATAGACGCTGGCTGGAAATTAGCTGGTGTTCTGCCCCAATAGTAAGTACTAGGTCTATCCCGTCCTCAATCAGGGGCGGAATAAACAACTCTGGATGAATGGCTTGCCAAAAATAGGTCACAAATTGATTTACTTGGTCAGGGGTCATACCTGATTGGCCAAGGGCAGTTTCAGCCTGGGCCCGCCATGGCTTACTCCAATGGTAATCTTGGGGTTGGAGTAGAATTAAGCGATCGAGCCGCTCCCACAGAGGTAGATAGGCATTCAACTCCTGATTCACTGTTAGGGCAAACTGGCGATCAGCCTCTGTATTGATTGGGTCTGGAGGCTGATCAAAAGCAGTTTCTGGCACTGGCCGCACCCCTACAAACCAGCCCTCAAACAGCACAATATCTGCACTTTGAGTAGTGATCCAGCCAGTGCGATCGCCCATACCCTGGTGGGCCGACTTGTCAAAATGAGGAATAGCTGCCGATTGCCCGGAGCGGAGCTGATCTAAAGCAGCGATCGCCAAATCCAGATCATGAGTGCCAGGGGGGCCACGCCAAATAAATCGCCGGTCGGCCTGCCTTGCTGCATAGGTCTTATAAAAATCATCCAGAGAAACTGCTAGGGCCCGGTAGCCCAGACTACCCAGCAAAGCTACTAAAATTCGACACAGGGTAGTTTTACCGGTACCCTGACCCCCTACAACCCCCTGCACCAGCGGCCGGTCTAACTGCTGTCGCCAGGATGCAATCTGTTCAGCTAAGGGCATGTATTGCTCCGGGTCTATGCCTAAGCGCGGCTGGTTCATTCACCCAAAAGTAATTAAATTTTTAGGAGCCAAGCTTAAAGGCATCCACAAACAGACTATAAATCAAGCCAGCCTTAAATAAGTTAATAGCCGATAGGCCAGGGGGTACATTGCGCCGATATACCCACAGGTTAATTGATTCGGTAAAAGCTAAGGTTAAAGCTGCGGAGATTACATCCCAAGTGGCAGTCTGCCCGGCCGTAGTGATAATGATGTTACCCACAAAGTTGCCTGACAACAGGGCGATAATCAGCAGAGATGTCCGTCGCCATGGGTTGGCTCGGAACCGCTCTAGCCGGACGGCAGCAATGGTAACCAGGGTATTGAGGCGGGTGCGCTGCATGGATTTATTCAGGGGGATATTTGTCTTTCCACCATTGATACCATTGTTGCCAAGCAGTTTCTAGGTTTTCTTGAACTTTTGGGGTATCGGAATTATCACTGGGCATAGATAGGATAGTCCAGAGACAACGGCGGTCTTGCAGGGAATTTTGCCCAATTAACCAAGCGAGAATGCGTCCTTTGATGTAGGTGTTGCGATCGTTCCGGTACTGGTTCATGGTGAAAGTTGCCGGGCTGGGGGGCGGGTTGATACAAGAGCTGAGATAGATTTGGTGTGGGGTTTTAAAGATTCCCTGGCGTTGGTCTGCTGAGAGTTGGGGCTTACTGTAGTTTTTAGTGATGTGGTCTTTAAATAGGTCCACAACTTCAACTTGGGTATTGCGGAGGTAGTAGATTCTTACATCTAAACCTTGGCTGTATCTGTAGAGTTGACCTGGATAGTTTTGGCTGTCTCTTTCTAAAGAGATATCAGTTTGGCTGAGCTGTTGCCAGCCCGCCAGAGGAACAGCCCTCGGGAAGGTGTAGGCGGTTGCTTTAGATGGGTTGACGGGCCCCAGAAGCACTCGCAGGAAGACGAGTAGGCTCAACCCAAAGGTGGCGATCGCGACAAAAGGATACTGGCAATATTTAGGCTTGGCCATGTTCTGCCCTCTGGAGTAAAAATTTGCAGCAAACCACAAAAGCGGCCACCGCGATGGGGGAATAGAGTTGCGAGCCTGAGCCAGTGTGCCAGTAGTCAAACATGGGCTTATTGACGACAACTGCCGCCAAAAAGGCTACTCGCAGGGCGTTGACCAAAAATGCGATCGCCACCCCCAGCAAAGGCAGGACTATTTTCTGCCATCTAGTGGTCGGGAGTATGAAAACCCAAACAACTGCGATCGCCCAAAGCAGATGAATAATGTTAATTCCAGAACAGCTTTCATCTACTCGAACTGGAACCGGCCCAATAGCGATTTCATAAAGACCAAGGCGATTTACCTGGAAACCGAGAAAATGTAAGACAACGTGGGCAGTGTTAGCCACTAACAGTGGCCAATCGGCCAACTTATAAAGCAACCCAGGGGGAATGGCCGTCAAGCTTAGAACCAAACCTATCTGTCTCTGGCGCAGCAGGTATGGCCAGCCTCCAGTCAGTAGGGCAAACACCAGCCAAATCAAGGGTGGATAAAATCGCAGGAAGGTCACATCCAAGGCGTGGGGGCTGAGGCTACGGATCAACAACCACATGAAAATTGGTAAAGCCACTAGGGTTGAGGGCCAATCACGCCGCCATGGTATAGGCGATCGCCAACCCAAGTAGATACCCCCCGCCCAAACTAAGGCAGACAAAGGTAACAGATCATCACTATTTTCAGCTCGTGCAACCAAAACCAAGTGGAGTGAAACAAGAATTACCCCTACGCCAAGTAGCCACCAATGGGGTCGTAGCAGTGGAGTGTGCATAGTAATCAAAGCCTAGTGGAGTTGCCTGCTGGTTTATCTACCAAAAGTTGGGAATTTCTGCCAAGGAACTGACTAAAGTTCGGAAAACCGTACTAGCCTACCTGTTGCCACGGTCTGAGCCATTCGCTAAATTAGCACTCAGGAGTTGAGAGTGCTAACTCCTGTAAAACTAAATCCAGCAAATTTAACTACGTATCTTATAGAGGTTAACATATGGCATCTGTAACTCTGAGTGTCAGCACGGTCAAGCCCTTGGCTGATCGCGTGTTTGTCAAAGTCAGTGCCGCGGAAGAAAAAACCGCTGGTGGTATTCTGCTCCCTGACAACGCTAAGGAAAAGCCCCAGGTCGGGGAAATCGTTGCTGTGGGCACAGGCAAGCTCAAGGATGATGGGACTCGCTTACCCATGGATGTCAAAGTCGGCGATAAGGTACTCTACTCCAAATATGCCGGTACGGATATCAAGCTCGGCAGTGAAGAATACGTACTCTTGTCTGAAAAAGACATCCTAGCGATCGTCAGTTAGTGACCAGCTAGTGGCATTGAAATTATCCCTTAACTTCACACAAACTTAATTAATCAAAGGCAAAATCTATGGCAAAACGCATTATTTACAACGAAAACGCAAGGCGTGCCCTAGAGCGCGGCATGGATATCCTCGCTGAAGCCGTAGCTGTAACCCTAGGCCCCAAGGGTCGCAATGTAGTACTGGAGAAGAAATTTGGTGCTCCCCAAATCATCAATGATGGTGTCACCATTGCTAAGGAAATTGAACTGGAAGACCATGTGGAAAACACTGGTGTGTCTTTGATCCGCCAGGCTGCTTCCAAAACCAATGATGCTGCTGGGGATGGTACTACCACTGCCACCGTTTTGGCCCATGCCATGGTGAAAGAGGGACTACGCAATGTGGCCGCTGGGGCCAATGCGATCGCCCTCAAACGCGGTATCGATAGAGCTACTGGCTTTTTAGTTGAACAAATTGCCAAGCACTCCAAGCCCGTAGAAGATTCTAAGGCGATCGCCCAAGTTGGAGCCATTTCTGCTGGCAACGATGATGATGTCGGCAAAATGATTGCCGATGCCATGGATAAAGTCGGCAAGGAGGGGGTAATCTCCCTCGAAGAAGGCAAATCCATGACCACCGAATTGGAAGTCACTGAGGGGATGCGCTTTGACAAGGGGTATATCTCCCCCTACTTTGCCACCGACATGGAGCGGATGGAAGCCAGCCTAGAAGAGCCTTCCATCTTGATCACCGACAAGAAGATTGCCCTAGTCCAAGATTTGGTGCCGATTCTAGAGCAAGTGGCCCGCTCTGGCCGTCCGTTGCTGGTTATTGCTGAAGACATTGAAAAAGAAGCCCTAGCTACTCTGGTTGTTAACCGGTTGCGTGGGGTGCTGAATGTGGCTGCGGTCAAGGCCCCCGGCTTTGGCGATCGCCGCAAGGCCATGCTGGAAGACATTGCCGTCCTGACCGGCGGTCAAGTAATCTCCGAAGATGCTGGCTTGAAGCTAGAAAACACCAAGCTCGATTCCCTCGGTAAAGCCCGTCGTGTCACCATCACTAAAGACAGCACAACCATCGTCGCCGAAGGCAACGAAGCGGCCGTCAAGACCCGTTGCGAACAGATTCGCCGCCAAATTGAGGAAACCGACTCCTCCTACGATAAGGAAAAACTCCAAGAGCGCTTGGCTAAACTGGCTGGCGGTGTTGCTGTAGTCAAAGTTGGTGCCGCCACCGAAACTGAAATGAAGGACAAGAAGCTGCGCCTTGAGGATGCCATCAACGCCACCAAGGCGGCCGTAGAGGAAGGGATTGTCCCCGGCGGTGGCACCACCCTGGCCCACTTGGCCCCTGACCTGGAAACCTGGGCTAAGAGCACCCTCAATGGTGAAGAGTTGATCGGTGCCATGATTGTGGCCCGCTCCTTAGCTGCTCCTTTGAAGCGGATTGCTGAGAATGCCGGTCAGAACGGTGCGGTGATTGCTGAACGGGTCAAAGAGAAAGAGTTCAATGTCGGTTACAATGCCGCCACTGACGAATTCGTTGACATGTTTGCCGCAGGGATTGTGGATCCGGCGAAGGTAACTCGCTCGGCCCTCCAAAATGCTGCTTCGATCGCTGGCATGGTGTTGACTACTGAGTGCATTGTCGTTGACAAACCCGAACCCAAGGAAGCTGCTCCCCAAGGTGGCCCCGGCGGCATGGGCGGCGACTTCGACTACTAAACTTCAGTTGAACTACTAAAGTTTAGCTAACTCAGCTAAGTATAAAATATTGAGACTGCCGACCCTCTGGGGCCGGCTTTTTATTGGGTTGAAATGGCTACCAAATGTGAACCAGGTGCGATCGCTACTTTAACTACACCTTAGTTACATAACTTTATTGAGAATTCCCTAAAAATTCCCTATGTCTACCTAAGATAGTGGAAAGGAAAAACATTACCGATTCAAGCAATTCAAATTGATCGGTTCATTTTCAAAAGCTTATGGGTGTATTCGATCGGTAATTAAGTAGCTGCCTAGATCTGTTTAGGTCTGTGACACTTATCTACGATACATCTCTATCTATGCCCCTCAAATCAACATTAGGAGAGCTTTATATGTTCGATAAATTTTCCGCCAATCATACCAGTCTAGGAAGTGAACCAGTTGCTGATGATTTGCTGGAACTCTACTTACAAGTAATTAGACGACACGAATTCACTGAAGCTGACGCTGCTATCTTGACTGAAATTGAGCAAAGGGGTAACTTCACCCAGGAGGAATCTCGTTTAGTAAGCCGCATTCACTATGCCCTAAAACGTGGGTGGCTGAAAAAAAAGACCCCTGAACATCTCTACTATCATCTGGCTTCATAAATTTAATATCGCTCTACTATTTGTGCAGGCATAATATTGGTAATTGTGCGTGCCATACTCTGAATTTACTTACTTTGCATTTAGAGTCTTTGTGTAAGTCTTATGGCACTTATAGATGAGGCGGCAGTTGCTGCCTCATCTATAGACTTTACCTAGCAAGGATTTCAAAAATAGAGATGTCTTTCATTTTGAATATTGAATTCAGGTAGTCCCTCGGCAATGTCCAGGGATTATTTTATGCTTAATTTCAGCGGTCTTTACCCAAAATGTCTGACAAGCAACTCTACCTTTGTGAAATTGAAGCTAGAGATTCTTAGGTCAGATATTTTTGGCACTGCTGGATAAATAGGGTTTGAGCATAGTTGTAGAGTTGCAGATCCCAGGTGTTGGCTTGGCGGATTAGGTCGGCGGTATGATCGTCCACTTGGCGTTCTGGACTGACATTAGCACGGGTATAGGTGAGATCTTGCCAACCTAGGTTTTTTTGCAGTAATCGCAAGGTTTGATCAAAGTTGCTCTGGATGCCGACAACAGCAAAGTATTGGGCGAGGTTATGTTGGGCGATCGCCAGTAATTCCCCGCTGCACTGGCCGTAGGGAATTTTGATCTCGCCGGTGAGTTGGTGATGCAGGAAATCCCCCGACAAATAGCGGGTCTGGTGGTTATCTAGGGGGAAGACTGGTAGCTGTTGGAGCACTTCTGCCAAATTAAGGCGCAGGCATTCTTGACGAAATTTGGCATCAGCAACCCGGCGCTGATGGTAATACCAGGAAACCACCCGCTCCACGGGATCGCGCAGGATTGTCATTTGGATTAAGTCTTGCCCTAGGGCTTCGTGGAGACCAAAACCGATGTGCCCCAGAATTAGTTGGATATTTTGCCCGGCGGCCAGTTGCGATCGCAAATTATCTAAGTGCTCCCCTAGGGTTGCCGCCCCCACCCCAATGTATGCCGGAAAAATCGACCCGGCTGGATATTGCCGCTGGATAATTTGGTGCAGAGTTGTACCAGCGGTTTTGGGAATATGCATGAAGAAGGCAAGTTTGGGCATGGCTATAATGAGCTAGTACAAATTATCTAAAGATTCTATGCCAATTACTGTCCTCCACCTATCTGATATCCACATGGGTAGTGGTTTTGTCCATGGTCAGATCAACCCAGAGACTGGCGTAAATACTAGGCTGGAAGACTTTAGCAGAACCCTAAGCTTGTGTATTGATCGCGCCCTCAACCAGCCAGTAGATTTAGTAATTTTCGGCGGTGATGCTTTCCCCGATGCCACCCCCGCTCCCTACATTCAAGAAGCCTTTGCCAGTCAATTCCGTCGCCTCACCGATGCGGGAATCCCGACAGTTTTACTAGTCGGTAACCATGACCAACACTCCCAAGGTACTGGGGGAGCAAGTTTGTCAATCTATCGCACCTTGGGAGTACCAGGGATGATTGTGGGCGATCGCCTAACCACCCACCGAATTACCACAGCCCATGGGCCAATCCAAGTCATTACCTTACCTTGGCTCAATCGCTCTACCCTGATGGCCCGCCATGAAACTAATGCTCTATCCCTATCAGAAATCAACGAACTCCTCCTCAGCCGTCTGCAAATAGCTCTAGAGTCTGAAATTCGTAGTCTCGACCCAGAAATACCCACAATTTTGCTGGCCCACTTGATGGCCGACCGGGCCAACCTGGGAGCTGAGAGATTTCTGGCCGTGGGCAAGGGCTTCACAGTGCCAGTAGCTTTCTTGGCCCGCCCCTGTTTCGATTACGTAGCCCTGGGTCATGTGCATAAACATCAAAATCTCAACCCAGACAATAACCCGGCGATCGTCTATCCCGGCAGCATCGAGCGAGTTGATTTTAGTGAAGAAAAAGAAGCCAAAGGTTATGTCATGGTGGAACTAGCTAAACATCAAACCACCTGGGAATTTTGCCCACTGCCAGCCCGCCCCTTCATGACGATCGAAGTTGACCTAAGCCACACCCAAGATCCCCTGGCAACCCTGCAAAAGGCCATCCAAAGGCACAACATCAGCGGAGCAGTAGTGCGGCTAATTTACCGGGTCGAGCCAGAGCAGTTGGAGTCAATCCCCACCAATGAATTACACAACTACCTGCAAGCAGCCCATAAATACTCCATGCAAGCCGAGCTAGTCAGTCAGCTATCCATACCCCGCCTACCAGAACTCGGTGTAGATAGTAGCCTCGACCCCCTGTCAGCCCTGAAAACTTACCTAGAGCACAACCAGAAATTAAAAACCCTAGCTCCCCAGATGTTGGCGGCTGCCGAGCGGCTATTGTCTGGGGGTGACGAGGATTTCTGAAGAGTTGGTAGTTGGTGGATTGGTAGAATCGCCTAGCTGGGGTTCTGGGCGATCGCTAGTCAAACTCGGCATAGTCCGCACCGTCAACACCTGGGGCGGAGTCGCATCCGGCGGGTAGATCAAATCCACATTCACCAAACGGCGACTCCCAGGAGACATACGCAGACTTACCAACGGCTCCCCCTGCTGCCCTTGGCGCTGAATCACATGCACTAGCCGAGTCCGTGGCAGACCAAAATCATCCTGAAAAGCAACCTGGACTGTTCCCCGGAAAAATACCTCACTCAGGGGCGGCTCCAAAAACAACAACCCCTGCTGGTTATCATCTCGTTTCATGGGGGTCTGCAAACTCACGGTTACCTGCTGAGTCCGATTGGTATTGTTGTACAGAGGCAAGCTCAGGCTATACTGCACTCCGTAATTGCCATTGGCCCGGTAGGCAGTATCTGGATAGCGCACCAGCATAGGGGCACTCTGATCCTGTCTGGTGCCAAAGGTACCCTGGTTGAGGGTGTTGATCACGTAGGACACTGCACCGCCGGGTCTAGGAATGGTCAACTCTTGGCTTAGGGTATTATCTACCAGTTGAGCCTGCCATTGGTTGCCCACTGCCACTCCAGCGACTCGGCCGTAAATGACATCCTCTACGACGCTACCCGGCGGGGTGGGGGGTAAATCCCTGGGAGTCACTAGGTTGCCATTGCGGAGGAGGCTTTCCCATTCGATCGACGTGGGAGTGCGATATGCTGGCTCGACCCTTATTGGTGTTGGACTAGGGGTAGGGGTTGGTTCGGGGGGGCGGAGCAATTCCGGAGCAGCTTCGGCAATGGGAGCGCGCATCGCCAGACTGGCCACATGCACCTGGCCAGTGCTGCGTAGCCGGATCAACCCAGAAATACCACTGCCAATCAAGACAGATTCATTGAGGAGGATGCGGTTTTCCCCAGGCAAGATAATCAACTGATCTGGAAAGCGACTTTGGTGTACACCCCGCAAAATATCTGTGGAAAGGCGTGAACCGGGGCCGGAGAAGATTGTGCCATTGCCATTATCTGCGTAGTCTGGTTGGTATACAAAGGGTGCCCCTGGGTTGGTCGTATGGATGACTGCCTGCATAATATCCACGGTGACGGCTTGGCTGGTGGGGTTGTGCAGTATTACCCCCAAGTAAAAAGGGCGAGCGAACTCTTGCTCAGCCCTGGCAATGTGGTGCAAGAAAATATCAAACCGACCTGATAGGGGATAGTTTAGGTGGGCTTCGGGGAAGGCTTTGCCAGTTTTGGCGAAAGTCGACAGCAGGATACCATTTTGGCTAAAAACCTCTGGACTGTTGCTGTTAAAGACTGGTATCTGATTGAGTTGTCCAGGCAGGGGTCTGACTTCTTGGGGCTGGTTGATTACCCGTGGTCTAAGAATTGGAGCTATGGGTTGAGCGATACTTTGGGCTAACAGCAGAGAGGGAATTGTTAACATCATCAAGTCAAGTCTTAGAGAACGAACTAGTCTAACAGTTAGTGCTTTTGGGTTGTACTAAAAATTACCGCCAATGGATCATACCTGTTTTCTGAGCCTACAGAATCATTACAGGAAATACCCCCTTAGTTGTTTTATAAGCAGACTGTAATATTTGTAATATTTCAGTCTATTTTGTCAAGTCCCTGCCGGGGGTTGCGATCGCCCGGTGCTGTCGATGGTTGTCGATTTAATTTTGGGGGGTCATGCCGGTTATGAGCAGAGAATATGACACAGTTTGAGCTAAAGTTAAATGCTGGTTGACACAATAGCCCAAACGGGAGTCCACTTTTTTCTGGTTTCTTGTCTAATTTCTGAAGTTTTTTGCAGCCGCTCTTGGGCTTAACGAAGGTGTTTATATGGCGGAAAACCCAAATCTCACGATTAACCCCTCTGGCCGGGGCTTGGTTGGCCAGATTACGGTGCCTGGGGATAAATCCATCTCCCATCGGGCTTTAATGTTGGGGGCGATCGCCACGGGTCAAACTGAGATTAGTGGTTTACTGCTGGGGGAAGATCCCCTGAGTACCGCTAGCTGCCTGCGGGCCATGGGTGCCCAGATTAGCCAGCTAAACTCTCGGTTGGTGACAATTACGGGGATTGGTTTGGGTAATTTACAAGAGCCGGCCGATGTCCTGGATATGGGTAATTCTGGTACGACTATGCGGCTGATGCTGGGGTTGCTGGCGGCCCAGCCGGGGGGATTTTTTACGGTGACTGGGGATGCTTCGCTACGATCGCGCCCCATGTCTAGGGTAGTACAGCCCCTGAAACAGATGGGGGCCCAAATTTGGGGGCGTAGGCAAGATTCCCTGGCTCCTTTGGCAGTGCGGGGGCAAAATCTCCGGGGCATGAGCTATTCTTTGCCAATCGCCTCGGCCCAAGTGAAGTCCTGTTTACTTTTGGCGGGGTTGACGGCAGAGGGTGAGACTACGGTTTTTGAGCCGCAGCGATCGCGCGACCACAGCGAGAGGATGCTCAAGGCTTTTGGAGCTAATTTAGTCACTGACCCAGAACGGGGTAGCGTAACGGTTACGAGTGGGGCCCAACTCAGCGGGCAGCGGGTGATCGTGCCGGGGGATATCAGCTCAGCGGCCTTTTGGTTGGTGGCGGGGGCGATCGTGCCCGGTTCTGACCTGACCATCACCAATGTGGGGGTAAACCCCACTCGGACTGGGATTCTGGAGGTTCTGCAAGCCATGGAAGCCTGTGTGGAACTGCTCAACCCCAGGGAAGTGGCCGGGGAACCAGTGGCAGACCTGCGGGTGCGTTCTGGCAGATTGGTGGGCTGTACTGTCGGGGGTGCAATGATCCCGCGATTGATTGATGAGATTCCGATTTTGGCGGTGGCAGCGGTTTTTGCCCAGGGAACAACTCTTATTAGAGATGCGGCCGAGCTACGGGTAAAAGAGAGCGATCGCCTGGCCACCATCAGCAGTGAGCTAACTAAAATGGGAGCTAAGATCACAGAACACCCGGATGGTCTAGAAATTCATGGAGGAACCCCTTTGACTGGTACCCAAGTAGACAGCTACGCCGACCATCGAATTGCCATGAGTTTAGCGATCGCCGCCCTTGGAGCCAGGGGTTCTACCACGATTCATCGCGCTGATGCCGCCGCCGTCTCCTACCCTGACTTTATCCCTACCCTCCAAGACCTACAATAAAAAATACATCTAAGCTTCCCCAAAAACTTTATCCTTATCTCCTCCATTCCCATGTTCACCGAATTACGACGTAGATACCCCCAAGCTTGCCTGATCAGCGAACTACTTACTTTTAACCAAGGTAAGTATGTGGTTCGGGTTTCTGTGCAAAATGACGGGGTGACCATGGTGACTGGCATGGCGGCTGCCGAGACGATCGAGCAGGCTGAGGATCAAGCCAGAGCTAGGGTGATGGGAATCTTGGGCGAGCTGCCCATACCGACTCCCCATACCAACAACTCTGTGATTACTCCCCCAATCGCAAATCATGGCCGTACGATCGATGCAGTCAGTCCGGTCAAAATGATCGATCCAGTCGAGACGATCGCCAAGGAAGAGCCGCCGCCCCCCGAATCTCCAGAGACGACAGATATCACAGATATCAAGGAGGTCATGGCCAAAACTGAAATTGAGTTACGTCGCTTAGGTTGGAGTGTGCAACAGGGGCGCAATTTTCTCCTAGAGCGCTACAATAAGCGGGCTAGAACCTTGTTGACCGATCAGGAATTACTGGATTTCTTGGCTTACCTAGAAGCACAGCCCTAGCCTAGCTCTGCGGTGGCTGTTTTAAGGTCAGTTTGCAATAGCCCTTGGTCTTTTTGAATACTTCTTGGGGGCGATACCTCTTCCTCCGCAACAAACGGCGGTGACTGATTCCGCTCCTGCTGGGGTGGGGGTTACAGTTTTTTCTGAATTCAGTTTTATTCAGTTGGTTAAAATTTTCAAACTAGATTTTTTCTAGATAGCTGAGCAAATCTGCCATGGCTTCTGGGCTGGGCTGGAACTTGGGCATAGGTGGGGTCCGGCCACTGATTACTTGGTGAATGATGTAGCTTTGCGATCGTCTTTTGCTAATGCCCCAAAGCTGCGGTCCGACATTGCCCTCACCACTCCAGCCGTGGCAGCCTGCACAGTTGACCTGAAAAATCACACCACCCTTTTCTGGGTTGCCGGTATGGCTGAAAACTTGCCTAACGTAGGGGTCAGCAGTAGCTTGGGTTTGGGCGAAAGCGAAAATAGAGGCTGCGATCACTGCGATCGCACCCACAATTACCAACCACGGCCAAGCCCTAGGAGTTGATGCATCTTCTGTGGTTAATTCGGGTTTAACTTCTGCCAAGGTGTACTTAACCAAAGTATTAAAAACTAAGGATTAAACTCAAGAACATCACAATTCGAGTTAGTTAAAGGCTCGCAATCCATAGTCAGTAGATTAAGGGAGAATATATCGAATTATTGAGATTCTTAACGATCAGTTTAGTGTTTCCTGGCTAACACAGCAAGATAAATAAATCTGTTCAATGTTTTACTTTTGTTCACACTAGCTGGGGGGGGAGGTAGTTTGAACCTAGAAAACTGTGCCGTCGCTGATGATCTTGATGGGGGGTTCCCCTTGGGGGCGTAGGGTCTGGGCAATCTTACGGCCCGCTGCCCAGGTACCGCCCTCCAACACTTTCACTAGGGGGAAGTCTGGCTGGTCTAGTTCTTGCTGGATGCCTCCGGCAATTTGATCGAGGAGGATGACTGTCAAAGCTCGCCATTCGACGATCGCCTCATCTCCGGGTAAATGAAGCTTAGTCAGGAGTTCTGGATATTTTGGTCTGAGTAGCCCCAAATCTAAACACAATCCGCCGTTCCGGTACTCTGGTAGTCCGGTCATCTCCCCCAGACCAACAATGCTTAAACCTAAGTCTTGGAGTGGCTCTAGGAGAGAATAGGTCAGCCACTGGCATAGTTTATGAAATGGAACCAACTTTCCCGCGTGGGGCCACACATCTCCCAGTCCCGGCCAGATGCCCCCCAATCCGTTGATCACTGCGGCAAAGACCCCAGCCGCCCTCAGGCACGGTTGTGTTTGATTAGCAGGAGATTCCGCTTGGGGGATTAGGTAATCCACTAACCCCCCTAATCGGGGAACCGGGAAGTATTGCGATCGCTCCGTAATCATCCGCCCCAGCCCATGAATCAAGGCTAAACGCCCCGGCAATCCGACAATTGGATTAGTATCACTGACCTGCAAACCCCTAGCCAGGGCCTCTAGGGTCACCCCCTGCAAGCCCAAGGCATCCGCTTGGAGTGGCTGGTGGGGATCGCTAGAAAACAAGCCATCCCTAAACATTTGCAAGCTGGCCACTGCCAAGCCTTCCGATCGCTGCCAGACCCGATTATTTTGAACATACCGCCAGTCTGGCCCGGCTCCAGCATCCAAAAGCACGCTGGTAATTGCCAAATCAAACTTGGCTCGTGCTTGATCCAATTCAGACAGCCCCGCCAATGACTGTTGCAGCTCAAGCAAGCCGGGGCCAAAATGCCGCCAACGACTGTGGAAAGGCACCTGCAAATCGGGGTAGTTGGAGCGGATTACCTCCAGTACATAGTTGACTGTGGCTGGTAGCTGGTCTAGGTCAATGGCAAAGTGGGTTAAGTGCCCGGCTATCCCTGACTGAAAAATTTGGCCGCAGCGATCGCGGATCGTCTCCAAAGCCAACAGATTATCCGTCATGATTTTTCTCGATTATCTTAAAATCTGATTTAATCCCGTATACAGCGCTTTTTGATGAAGCGGCAGTCGTCGCCTCAATCATTACCTAGCAAGGATTTCAAAAATAGAGATGTCCTTCATCGACATGAAAAGTGCTGTAAATAGCTGTAAATAAAGGGGAACTTGATGCATTTCTTTTTTATTCCAGGCTATTTACTGCGGTTGGATTGGGCTGTGTTATAACGATGGTGCTTAAGCTAGGAAGACATTATGCTACCAGATAACATAATCCAGCAAGCCCTAGAAAGTGGCTCCATCGAACGTCGCCATTACAGTTATTTGGTCTCCTTGATGGTTTCTGGGGTTCCAGTGGATCGATCACAGCTCAATCAAGTTTTTAACCAAGTAAAATTGGGAAAAATTCAGTTCAGCGACTAGCATGTCTATCCCCAAAATCAGCTTGCTCGCTCCCGACTTAAATGGCGGTGCTGCCACCAGGGTCTATCTCCTAGCCCAAGCTCTCCAGAAAATATCTTGCCAAGTCGCAATCTACGGCTTTGTGTTTGGCGATCGCATCTACCCCCAGCCCCCCCAAAATTTGCCCATCTATGCAGTTATGGGCAGCAACTATCCCCAGATCATCGGCCCAGCCCGCGAACTCCTACAGGCGATCGACGGCGACTTGATCTATGCGGTCAAGCCCCGCCCCACCAGCCTCGGCCTCGCCCTAATCAAACGTTTATTCACTAAAACCCCAGTCCTCCTCGACATGGATGATTGGGAGATGAGCTGGCACGGCGGCGACGACTGGGCCTACCGGCCCACCCCCAAGAAAATTGCCCGCGACCTCCTCAAACCCCAAGGGGCCCTCCGCGACCCCAACCATCCTTTGTATATCCAACTACTTGAAAAACTTATCAGCCAAGCGGATGCCCTGACCGTTGATTCGCGATTTCTCCAACACCGTTTTGGGGGCACTTATCTACCCAACGGCAAAGATACCGATCGCTTCGATCCCAGTCTCTACAATCCCGACCACAGCCGCCAGAAATATGGCCTGGACAAATACCGCGTAATTCTCTTTCCCGGTACAGCCAGGCCCCACAAGGGTCTAGAAGATGTCCTGATTGCCCTTGAGCAGCTCCAGCAACCAGAATGGCGGCTTGTGATCGTCGGGGGCACCGAAATCAACGATGGATATCTGGAATACCTCCAACAACAATGGGGTAGATGGTTGATTAAGCTACCCCAGTTTCCCCTAGAGCAAATGCCAGAGATTGTAGCAGCGGCCCATATATTTGTTGTGCCCCAGCGGCAGCATCCCACCGCCCATGCCCAGTTCCCAATTAAACTAACAGAGGGTATGGCCATGGCTAAGCCAATCTTGGCTACCAAAGTAGGTGATGTGTCAGAAATTTTGGCTGACACAGGCTATCTAGTAGATGCTCAAGCTCCAGACCAAATTGCGGCCCAACTTGATTGGATTTGGCAAAATCTACCTGTTGCCCAAGCTCTGGCCCAGAGAAGTAGACAAAGGTGTCTTGAAAATTACAGTTTACCTAAAATGGCGGAAATCCTGGAACGGATTATAGACCGCCTCCTGTAGCGCTTAACCAGCATAGTCTATGAACCATACCAAAGTCGATCGCAACTCCTCCACATACCTGCTGATTCGTTTTGCTCTCCAATACCCGTGGCTAGTGTTTTTGACCATTGGGCTGAGCTTAGCAGGGGCGATTTTTAATGGGGTCAGCACTACCTTGATCGTGCCCTTGATTTTGAGCTTCCTTGACCAACGAAATGCTAGTATCATCGCCCAAGGATTACCCCCATTGATTAGTAGGGGGCTGTTTTTTTTGGGGTTATCTCCCAGTGGTCAGGAAGTCTGGCAGTTGACTTTGGTGGTGCTGTTGGCGATTTTTGCTAAAAATGCTACGGGTTTTGTCAATACCTTGGTTTCAAGTCGTCTATCCCAACTTTTGGTTAATGCCATGCGTAAGGAGGGATTGGAAATTTTGTTGAATGTAGATATTGATTTTTATAAGCATACTAAGGTTGGTGATATTGTCAACCAGATCAGCCACGAAGTAGGCCGGGCCTCTGGAGCAATTCGGATTGCTATTAATATTTTTACGATCGTCATTACCATTTTGGTGTTTGTGGGCATTCTCCTGTCGATTTCTTGGCAATTGACGATCGTCTCTACTTGTCTACTGATACTGGTTACTTTAACTAATCAATATTTTGTCCGTCGGGCTAAGCAATACGGCCAGGTACTTTCTCAAAAGTCAGCCCAGTACTCCACAGCTTTACTGGAGATGCTTATGGGCATCAGGTTAATCAAGTCTGTGGGCAGCGAGCATAGCGAACACCAACGAATTGAGAGGTTTATTGAACAGCGGGAGAGGGCCGATTTCTTTAGCCAAGCTAATTTTGCAGCGATCGCCCCAATCAACGAAATATCTGGCCTGTTAGCAATCCTGGGTATTGTTGCCCTGGGTAAGGTATTTTTTACTGATTCGCTCAACTCCCTGTCGACCCTGCTGCTGACCTATCTGTTTTTGCTATTTCGGCTACTACCCTTTGTTAGCCAACTCAATGGCTCCCGCAGCAGCTTTGCCAACTCGATTCCCAGTGTGGAAATTGTTGCTGAGTTTCTGCGGCGCGACAACAAACCTTTTATGCCCAATGGCAGCATCGTCTATCGTAAGCTACAGGAGGGCATCCGCCTAGAACAGGTCAGCTTCGCCTATCCCGGCAGCGAGGAAATTATCCTCGATAGGGTGAATTTGTGGATTCCCAGGGGAACAACTGTTGCTTTGGTGGGTGCATCGGGTGCTGGTAAGTCTACCCTGGCGGATCTATTACCCCGGTTTTATGATCCGGTTTCTGGCTCAATCTCAATTGATGGGATCGATCTTCGTGATTTTAATCTGCGTTCCCTGCGCCGGGCCATGGGGATTGTTAGCCAAGATACGTTCCTATTCAATGATTCGATCGCCAATAATGTGGCCTATGGAACCCCGGGTGCTGGCCACCAAGATATTGTTGAAGCTACAAAGCGGGCTAATGCCTACGAGTTTATTATCCAATTGCCTGATGGTTTTGAAACTGTAATTGGCGATCGCGGGGTAATGCTCTCCGGCGGCCAACGCCAACGTTTGGCGATCGCCCGGGCCCTCCTACGTGACCCAGATATCCTGATTTTAGATGAGGCTACCAGTGCCCTAGATACGGTTTCAGAGCGGCTAGTCCAACAGGCAATTGAGGAGCTTTGTCGCGATCGGACAACAGTTGTAATTGCCCACCGCTTATCTACTATCCAAAACGCCGACCAAATTGCAGTGTTAGATAAAGGTCGAGTTGTGGAATTGGGCAGTCATAGCGAATTGCTAAAACACGGAGGCTATTACACCAAGCTCTACAGTATGCAGTTCAGTGAAGACCAAACTACCCTTGTTCAAAATGCAGTTAATAATGCTATCAATAGAACGATCGAAGCAACCAGCTACGAAGTCCGTACTCGCCTCACCCCGATGATTGGCTTTCTCCGCTTGATTGTAGACGATTTGATCGACTCCTCCCAAGAGCGCAAGGAACTCGTCCAAGAATCCTACGACTCAGCCCTGCGTGTTTTGGATACATTAGTGTATCTACAAAATTCTGCCAATAGTAATGAATTAGTTTTACCAAATTCCTCGATTAGCCTCGAAAAAGATACCTAGGTACCGCCAAAAAATCAAAAACCTATCTCACGTCCCGGGGTCATCAGTAAAGATTCGTAAAAGAAAATTAGTGTTTTATGCTACGTTATTTAATAGTGAGGATTTCTACTCAGCTAGCAAATTGGGAAATTGCTTGGCGGGTTTCCTCGGTAAAATCAACAACTACCATTGATGAGACCAGAGACCAGCTAAATGCTGGTCTTTTTTTGTATGTTTTCTCTACTGGAATATTTGCGTTGCAAGAGGCTGACCTAGCTTGGCAGCCCCGCCTGCCGATGATTTTGGTGGATTACAGGATCAGAGTTCCGGCGGTCGCCGCTAAAGTCGGTATGCGGTTCTGAAGGCGATCGCTCTCACCAATGATTCACATCAACTAGCCAATAGCTAATTAACAGATAGTTAGTAACTAGCAACCAGTGCTTGCCAGTACTTAACTGATAGCGCCATCCAAAGCAAACTTAGTGATGCTCTCATGATGTTCTAGTGATGTTCAACTTGTTGATGGCTAAAGGATTATTTAATAATATCACCACTGTCCCACACAAAAGCCAGTAAAAAGCTTTACTGGCTATATAGTTGAGTTTTCTAATTACAGTTTGTTAGGAATTCCATTGAGCACATTAACTATTTAGTTTTCCTGGTAAGGATCACCAGCGAAGGGTTGAACTCCAATTTCTGGGTATGCTTCTTCCCTGGGGGAGAAAATCCTCAAGATTGCTTCTGACAAGTACTTAAAGCCTTGGTTTAGGGAATCGATGAACTTCATATGGCCACCTCATATCTATAAACATGCAATACCGGTATTGATGCACTACCTTGCATAACCAATAAAGCTTGTAAAGCTTGATATGTCGATTCAAAGTAATAGAACCTCTACCACTTTTATTATGTGTTAGAGTTGTTGGTCTCTGAATTAGTCGCAACATTTATTTGCTGATGGTTACAGTCCTTACGGAAACCGATTTCAACGCTCTAGAAAAAATCTTTTGATGAAAACTTTCTTAATAGGTTTCTGTTGGTACCTGTAGAGATGATAACCGTCATTGAATTGTCAATGGCTAATAGCTGGCCTAAATTGGGTCTTAAAGGTCACGGATTTAGGATAAAATATTCAGGCTAAATTGTAAGTAACTCCCCTAGTAAGCAAACATCGGACTTGTTATAGCCATGATCTACGAGATTTTTATGCCAGCCCTTAGCTCCACGATGACCGAAGGCAAAATCGTTTCTTGGGTTAAATCCCCTGGCGATCGCGTAGTTAAGGGGGAAACCGTGGTGGTAGTGGAATCGGACAAGGCCGATATGGATGTGGAATCTTTCTATGAGGGCTTTCTAGCGGCCATTGTAGTGCCGGCGGGCGGGGTGGCTCCCGTGGGAGCAGCGATCGCCCTTGTGGCCGAAACCGAGGCAGAGATTGCCCAGGCCAAGGCAACTCAGCCCGCCCCCGCCAAACCAATCCCAGAACCAGCTCCCCAAAAACTGGCTCCCAGCACCCCAGTAATCACCACCGCAGAACTGCCCAGCAAACGTAACGGCCGCACAATCATCTCCCCTAGGGCCCGCAAATTAGCCAAGGAAAACAATGTTGATCTAAGCAACATCCGGGGTAGCGGCCCCCACGGTCGCATCATTGCCGAGGATGTAGAAGCTTTAATAGTCCAAAAGCCAGTTGCCGCCACAATCCCAAATAAAGCCCCAGTAGCGGCTCCAAAGCCAGCCCCAGTCGTGGCAGCCGACACCGCTGGCAAGGTGGTGCCCCTGACTACCCTGCAAAATGCCGTAGTCAGAAACATGCTGGCTAGCTTGACCATTCCTGCATTTCATGTGGGCTACACGATCACTACTGATGCCCTCGATAAACTCTACAAGCAGATTAAGCAGAAGGGTGTAACCATGACTGCTCTCCTGGCCAAGGCCGTGGCCGTCAGCCTGCAAAAACATCCAATCATGAACGCTTACTACACTGAGGAGGGGATCAATTATCCAGAAAGTATCAACATTGCTGTTGCAGTGGCCATGCCTGGGGGCGGGCTGATTACCCCGGTGCTGGCTAAGGCAGACCAAGGGGATATTTACTCCCTGTCTCGCACTTGGAAAGACCTGGTAGAACGAGCTAGAAGCAAGCAACTCCAGCCTGCTGAATACACTACTGGAACGTTTTCGATCTCGAATTTGGGGATGTTTGGGGTCGATCGCTTTGATGCAATCCTTAACCCCGGCCAGGGAGCAATTATGGCGGTTGGAGCTTCCCGCCCCCAAGTGGTGGCCACGGAGGATGGACTCATGGGAGTCCGTAGTCAAATGCAAGTCAACCTCACCTGCGACCACCGGGTAATCTATGGAGCTGATGCGGCTTCCTTTTTGAAGGACTTGGCTGAATTGATTGAAAATAATCCCCAATCCCTGACTCTGTAAAGCCATGGCTAATCTAGATTGGCTGATGCGGGGGACTGCGGAAATTTTTCCTGCGGAGGGTTTAGTTGAGAGAATGCGCGATCGCCCCCTGCGGGTAAAACTGGGCATCGACCCCACTGGAGCCGACATCCACCTGGGCCACAGTATCCCGGTTCGTAAACTCCGGGCTTTTCAAAACGCTGGCCATACGGCTGTGTTGATCATTGGTGACTTCACAGCCCGGATTGGCGACCCCACTGGCAAATCAGAAGCCCGTAAACAGCTCACCCCAGAGCAGGTCAAGGCCAATGCCCAAACTTACCTAGAGCAGGTGCGGCCAATTTTAGATTTTGACACCCCCGGTCGCTTGGAGGTGCATTACAACTCTGAATGGCTGGCTAAACTAGACCTGAGCCAGATTTTAGAACTTTTGGCTACCATGACCGTGGGGCAGATGTTGGCCAAGGAAGGTTTTGCCGATCGCTACAGCCAAGAAAACCCAATTTTCCTACACGAGTTTCTTTACCCATTCATGCAGGGCTATGACTCAGTAGCGGTACAAGCGGATGTGGAATTGGGCGGCACTGACCAAAAATTTAATATTGCCGTGGGGCGCGACCTCCAGCGTCACTGTGGCCAGATGCCCCAATTTGGTCTCCTGATGCCTGTGCTCCCGGGCACCGATGGGGTGCAGAAAATGTCTAAATCCCTGGGAAACTACGTAGGTCTACGGGAAGACCCCTTGACTATGTATTCCAAGCTAGAGAAAATACCTGACCACTCTATTGAGCAATACTTTGAGTTGTTGAGCGATCGCCCCCTCGATCAACTGCCCGCCGACCCCAGGGAAAGGCAGAAACTCCTGGCCATGGACGTGGTCAGCCAGTACCACGGCATCGAGGCGGCTAAGCAAGCCCAGCAGGCTGCCCTAGAGCTAATCCGGGGCGACAATACCGATGCTGAGGTAGTACCGGGTTTCTCCCTAGCCCAGGTGCAATTTCCCCTCAAGTTGTTCTATTTGGTTAGTGCCAGTGGCCTCTGTACCAGCAGTTCCGAAGCCCGCCGCCAAATGCAAGGAAGAGCTGTAAAACTGGATGGGCAGATCATTGTCGATGTCAATACTACCTATACCAGCCCCCAGGAACTACTCGGCAAGGTTCTCCAGGTGGGCAAAAAGCGATTTATCCGATTAGTTGATTAGGGGGTAAACAACGTACTATTAATTGAGCAGTTTACTGGCATGGGTATATCCCCTGCCAAGGCCTAAAATGCTGGTTTTGCCATGAACAGCCATAAACGGCCGGTGAAACATTGGCTTGCAATCTCTTGGTGTTCCTTACTTATTGATTGGATATTTGCTAGAAGTATGGTGCTTGATTTAGTTTACCTTGATGTAAACAAATAAAAATCCTTACCTAATTTAGATGATTTGCTCCCTGCCCTATGAAAATCACCCTAGAAAATATTCACAAATCTTATGGTAAAAGGACGATCGTCAATCGAGTACATCTCTCTGTTGCCCAGGGGGAAGTGGTGGGTCTGCTGGGGCCAAATGGTGCGGGTAAAACTACGACTTTTTATATTGCCACGGGGCTAGAGCGGCCCAACCAAGGCAAAGTCTGGTTAGATGCTACGGATATTACTAATTTATCGATTAACGATCGCTCCCAAATTGGGATTGGCTACCTAGCCCAAGAACCTAGTATCTTTCGCAATCTCAGTGTCCAAGACAATATTTTGCTGGCTCTACAACAGTCGGGGGTACCCCGCAATCGGTGGCGATCACACCTCCAGCAGCTATTACAGGAATTTCGCCTGGAGCGAGTTGCCCAAACCAAAGGCAATCAGGTTTCCGGGGGTGAAAGGCGGCGCACTGAGTTGGCCAGGGCCTTGGCTGTGGGCCGGGATGGGCCGAAGTTTTTGTTTTTAGATGAACCCTTCGCCGGGGTTGATCCGATCGCAGTTTCTGAAATTCAAAAAATGATTGCTGAACTGCGCGATCGCGAAATAGGTATTTTAATCACCGACCACAACGTTAGAGAAACCCTAGACATCACCGATCGAGCCTACATCATGCGCGATGGTCAGATCCTCGCCTCCGGTAGCGCTGAAGAACTTTACAGCAATCCCCTAGTCCGCCAATATTATCTTGGCTTAGAATTCCAACGGTAACTCCCATGGCTAAAAGCAACCTCCTGCGTCTGCCCGTCCTTGATCGCTATCTTCTTTTAGAGCTGGCTATGCCTTTTTTGTTTGGGGTGGGGGCTTTTTCCTCAGTGGGGGTTGCGATCGGCACAGTTTTTGACTTGGTGCGGCGGATTGCGGAGGCGGGCCTTGCGATCGACATTGCCCTGCGGGTGTTGTTGCTAAAAATGCCCGAATTTATCGTCTATGCCTTCCCCATGTCCACCCTATTGGCAGCCTTGATGGCCTACAGCCGCCTGAGCAGCGATAGCGAAGTAGTCGCCTTTCGCAGTTGTGGAATCAGCGTATACCGCCTAGTGGTACCAGCGGTGATGTTTAGCATGGTAGTTACGGGACTGACCTTCTGGTTCAATGAAATGATTGTGCCAGCCTCCAACTTACAGGCATCCCTGATTTTGGAAAAAGCCGCCAATGAGGAGCGGCCTCTGTTTCAGGAGCGCAACATCTTCTACCCGGAATACACAGAAATTCAGAACCAGAGTGGTCAAAAAACCCGGATTCTCAAACGTCTATTTTATGCCGATCGCTTTGATGGTAAAAAAATGCAAAACCTCACCATCCTCGATTGGTCACAAGACGGCCTAAACCAAATCATCGCCGCTGAATCTGCGGTCTGGAATCCCGCCGAGGGGCTGTGGGATTTCTCCAAGGGAACCATTTACATCGTGGCTCCGGATGGCTCCTACCGCAATATTGTCCGCTTTCAAGACCAGCAGATTCAACTTCCCCGCGCCCCCTTAGATTTAGCTGGCCGCCGCCTCGACTACGGTGAAATGAATATCGCCCAGGCTATGCAGTACATGGATACGATCGCCCTCAGTGGTGACACCCAGCGAATTACCAAACTGCAAGTCCGCATCCAGCAGAAACTTTCTTTACCTTTTGTGTGCATCGTCTTTGGGTTAGTCGGCTCAGCCCTCGGCATCCGTCCCCAACGCACCAGCAAAGCCACAAGCTTTGGGATTAGTGTTGTGTTGATCTTCACCTACTACCTAGCAGCTTTCATCACGGGAGCCATGGGCCAAACTGGGGTTCTTAGCCCAGTGATGGCTGGTTGGCTACCCAATATTCTGGGCCTACTTGCGGGCACTGTTATCTTAATCAGGGCAGCCCGCTAGATTGGCATCTATACAGTTAGAGCTTGATGCACACGGCATTTTTTCTGACAAGAGTAGTACTTTGTTTGATTCTTAATTTTTCTCGGTTAAATTAACGTCAGTCTAGGTCAAGGGCATTGATCCAACTACAGCACTTTTCATGTCAATGAAAGACATCTCTAATTTTTTAAAGTCCTTGTAATGATCCTTGATCAGGTAGCGGTAGCCGTTCCATCAATAGGCGCTGTATCAAATATGAATTTGCAGAAAGCTTCTGGTGGCAATATCTTTACAAATTTAACCAGCCCGCGGCTAGAGTCTGGTGACAAAAAATAAGAAGGGCTGGGCACCCTTCTCATTTTTTAATTTGTTTCTTAAGTGTTGCTGGCGTTTACGTAGTTGTCTTTGTCTGGCGCTACCGCCCCGCCCTTTGTCGTTTCGACCTTGACGACGTGGCGATTCCCAGCGTTTGAGTTGCATGGGTTTACCCCCTTTAATTTATTCATGGGCAGGAAGAGACTTGAACTCTTACGACCTCGCGGCCGGCAGATTTTGAGTCTGCTGCGTCTACCAATTTCGCCACCCGCCCTTGGTGTGTTCCTGATCATAACCCATGGCGGTGATTTGTAGCAACTTTTGGTATTGCGGCGAATTTGCCCAGCGATCGATCTCCCGGGCCCTGAGTACCGGCAAGGGATGGGTCAAGGGTTGGGTCTGCAACACTTTGAGGGCTTGGCCCAGCTCAGTTGCACTCACCGCATCGTAGGCCCGGGCCTGCTCTAAAAAAGCCTCCACATTCAACAAAGGGGCTAGGGTAGGCGAGCCACCGGCTAATTTCATCAACACCGAAGCCACCACCTCCGCATCTTGTACTGCTAGCAGGGCAGCCCGGTCGCAGGTTAGTTCTGCACAGCGGAGCCACTCTAGCATCTGTTCGCGCAACTGCTGAGCCAAGACACCGCCCCAGGTCGGCAGCAGTTCAGCCGCTAAAATCACCAAATTAGCGATCGTAATATAAGTACTGTGCTCACACTTAAGATGCCCCAACTCGTGGGCAATCACCGCCTGTAGCTCCTCCGGGGTCAGTAAATCAACCAAGGAAGTATGCAGTACCAAAAAAGGCTGCCGGCCACGCATGGCAAAGGTATAGGCATTGGGCTGGGGGTGCTGCTTAATATATACCTGAGGCGGCTCCAAATCCAAAATGTGGCTAGCCTCTAGTAACAACTTGTGGAGATGGGGTAACTGCTGCTCGCCAACTAGCACACTGGCTGCAATGTTATTCAAGTAGAAAAATGGTTCTGCTACTTGCCCAAACAGGTTCCGCACCAAGATATCTAAACCTGGAATTTGCTGTAGAGACTGCGTAGCTTGCAGGTCTAGGGGATGGCGAAAATGGTTGGCTTTGAGGCCAATCAAGGGAATCTTAGACATATTTAATTATTTATTTGATGTGGAGATTAAAGGGTAGCCTGGCATAGATATTTTGGGGATCGTTTAGGTTTTTGAGAATTTGGATTTGCCGATGCAGATTCTGTATTTCCTTGGTGATGGGATCGGCGGTGACCTGTCGGTATTTACTTTGAAATATATTTACTAATTTATCTGGCCAGTGTAAATCCTCGTCGGGTTCGATCAATTGCCAGTCTTGGCCGAGGTTAGCTGCCTTGGCTGCGTAGGCGATCGCCTCCCCAAGGCCACCAATTTCATCAACTAATCCAATTTCCTTGGCCTGCTGCCCCGACCACACTCGCCCTTGGGCAACTTCATCTACCTTGGCTGGGGAAAGTTTCCGGGCTTCTGCTACCTTGGCGACAAATTTAGCATAGATGCGATCAACCTCCCGTTGATAGACTGCCAATTCCTGGGGAGTTTTGGGGCGGGAGATGGTCTGAGCATCGGCAAAACTACCGGTTTTTACGGTGTCCCAGGTGATTCCATTTTGGCGAGCCAATTCACCCACATTAAACAACAGCCCAAATACACCGATCGAACCGGTAATTGTATTGGGTTCAGCAAAGATTCGTCTTCCATAGGCTGAAATCCAGTAACCTCCGGAGGCCGCGTAGTCTCCCATGGAAATCACTACGGGTTTCTTTTGGTTAGTGAGCTGCACTTGACGGAGGATTTGCTCAGAGGCGGTGGCTCCCCCGCCGGGGCTATTCACCCGCAAAACGATCGCCTTAACATCTTCATTTTGCCGCAGTGACTCCAGTTGAGCAGCCAGTTTTTGACTACTAACTTGGTCAGAGTTGCTAGATTCACTGGTGATTTCCCCTTGGGCGTAGACTAGGGCAATTTTTTGGGGCTTGTTGACCACTTCCGTTGTTTTAGTTTTGGCATAACGGCGCAGACTAATCTTATTGGCGGGGCGGTCTGTTTGGCCAGTCAATTTACGCAGTTCCTCTTCCACTTGATCGGCATGGGCGATGCGGTCAACCAACCGAAATTGTTGAGCCGACTCTGGAGAAATTGAACCGATCGTATTAGCCCAAGTCTGCAACTGACTGGGACTAAGCTTACGGCTTTTGCCCACAGTGTTCGTAAACTCAGACCAAACTTGGTTCAGCCACAACTGAGTCTGTTGGCGATTCTCTAAACTCATTTGTTGAGCTACAAAAGGTTCTACCGCAGCCTTATACTTACCAGCCCGGACCACCTGTACCCCAATTCCGTACTTACTGAGAGCACCACTGACAAACATCTCCTCATAGCTCAAGCCAGCTATTTCCACATAGCCCATCGGATCAACTACGACTTGATCAGCCACAGAACCCAAGTAGTAATCTCCTTTAGTCCAATCGATGTCATAGGCAATAATTTTTTTGCCCGCTGCCCGGAATTTTTCTAGGGCGGTGCGGACCTCCCTGAGGGTGGCCAAACCAGAACCTCCTCCGGAACCACTCCCGTCCAGGTAAATGGCGACGATCTTTTCATCCTTGGCTGCGGATTCGATCGCGTCAACCACAGTCCTCAAACTAATCGTCTGCCTTTCTGCACCCAGGAAAGACTCCTCTAAGCCAATCCGCCGATTACCGTCTGTAATCGCCAAGGACAAATCAATCTTCAAAATTGACTTATCCTGGGACTCTGGTTCACCGGGGCTGGCCGCAGCCATAAACAAAAGCGCCAGACCCAAAGCCCCCGCCCCAAAAAACAACCCCAACCCGACGACCATGCCAATCACAGTGCCGATAAAGCTGGCAATTATCTGCTTGAAAAAGTTACCCATGATTCCGAGTACTCATGAAGTGCGTAGCTTATATCTTAACCCCAGATTCCAACTCCTAGGAAAAGCCGTATTATCTGAGCACCCTTGATAAAGTATGCTGGTGCACTAACAGATAAGCAGATCACCAACTAGAATGGTTAGGGTAAAAACTCTTTAGTTCATACTAGCTACCGCAGGTAGCCTAGCTGAATTTACCATATTGAGTTTTTCTAGATACTGCCCCAGGGAGTTTACCGAGTTAATCAAAAATAATGCCAGTGATAGAGAAAAAGCGCCCAGTAGATCAACCAATTATTAACGAACGGATTAGATTTCCCAAGATTCGGGTCATTGACAGCGATGGCTCCCAACTGGGAATAATCACCCCCCAAGAAGCGTTACAAGTAGCAATTGAGAAGGAACTAGACCTAGTTTTAGTCAGCGATAAGGCTGACCCTCCGGTTTGCCGGATTATGGATTACGGCAAGTACAAGTTTGAGCAGGAGAAGAAAGCTAGGGAAGCTCGGAAAAAGCAGCACACAGCGGATGTCAAGGAAGTTAAGATGCGCTACAAAATTGAGGAGCACGATTATCAGGTACGCATCAACCAAGCCAAGCGGTTTTTAGAGGCTGGGGATAAGGTGAAAGCAACAATTACCTTCAGGGGACGAGAGATCCAGCACAGTGACTTGGCTGAGGAGCTATTGCAACGCATGTCCCAAGATCTCCAAGAAGTGGCCGAGATTCAACAGGCTCCCAAAAAAGAGGGGCGTAATATGATGATGCTGCTTTCTCCCAAGAAGGAGACCAAGTAGATGGGGCATCATCGGCTGAATATAGTCATTGATAATTTTGATCAGTGCTGCTTAATTTTAGGCAAAGATTACTAACTTTTGTTAATCTCCGCGCTGATGAAGTCGATCGCACGGCCCTCTTATTTTGCTTCCACGCCATCACCTCGATCGCCCTTTTGTGGCTAGAAAACACTGCCCTAGCTCTATTTTTAGAAAGCTTCGGTACCACTTGGCTACCGGTGATTTACCTGGCCAGCGCTTTATTGGGTAGTGGCCTGGGTCTAATCTACTCACGGCTAGAGAAATATTTGCCGATCCGGGTGGTGCTCGTGGGTGTGGCCTTGGTCATGGCAATGGTGATGCTGGGCTTTTACTGGGGGCTAGAACGGGGCCCCCGGACTATGTTACTGACGGTGTTTGGGTTGCGTCTATGGGTAGATTTAACTGATACGCTGAAAAACCTAAACACAGCGATCGCGGCCAACCAACTCTTCAATATCCGAGAAATTAAGCGCACCTATCCCCTAATTGCCAGTGGGGTATTGGTAGCTGAACTGGTTTCGGGATTTTCCTTGCCCCTAGTGATTAGTCTAGTGGGCATTAATCGGGTCATCTTGCTTTCTGGCTTGGTTCTATTGGGCGCAGCCGGGGTGTTATTTTACCTAAGCCACCGCTATGCTCCCGCATTCCCCAGTACAGTCAGGGGGCCAAGCCGCCCTGGTCAACCCCGGCAAAGCCATAAGTCTTATCAGAAGCTCCATGGTTACACAATACCACTGCTGGGATTTTTTGCCCTGGTTCAGGTGGTGTTGCTACTGGTGGAATTTCTTTACCTACAGCAGGTGGAGGCTTTGAATTTAGATGTGGGGCTGATGGCTAGTTTCTTGGCGATTTTTAGCGGTTTGATTGGGCTGTTTGAGCTATTGCTGCAATGGTTTGTGTCTAGCCGATTGCTCGATCGCCTGGGGGTATTTGTGGCTGCAATGCTTTTGCCCGGTACTCTGATTGTCGGCGGACTATTAGCCCTCAGTGGGCTAGTTTCCCCCCTAACCGGGGTGATTATCATTAAATTTTTAGATGAAATATTCCGCTACACTACCCTGGCAGGCCTTGAGCCGGCCTTGTTTCAACCCCTGCCCGAACGCCTACGTAACCGCTACCAAGCCAGGGTACAGGGGATGGTTCAGCCCATAACCATGGGCCTGACTGGTTTAATGCTCTGGGGAATTACTGGCACTGGGCGGGGGCAGTATTTGCTGGTGTTGTTGGGGATGATTGCCTGTGCCAGTCTGTGGCTGTACGCTGCGTGGCGGATGCGATCGACCTATGTGGGCCTGCTAGTACAGCGGGCTGAGCAGGGGCGATTAGATTTTGCCCACGTGGATTTGGGGGCTTGGAAGAAGGCGATCGTCCAGACCCTAGAGCAGAGCCGTAGCGAGGCCGACCAACACTCCTGTATCCGCCTACTCAGCCAGATTGATCCAGCCCAGACCGGCGATATCTTGGTGCCTCTTCTGCCCAAACTATCACCATTTTTGCAGTATCAAAGCCTGCAAATTATGCTCAAACACCCCAAATTAGAACACGTAGCCTCAGTGGAGCGACTGATGAGCCAGTCTACCCAGCCGGAGGTTTTAGCCCTGGGGTTACGCTATGTGTGGCTGGTTAGTCCAGAGTTGGAACTATCCAGCCTAGACCCCTATCTCAAGCCAGAAGTGGCTCCCCCCCTACGGGCTACTGCGGCGGCTTTGCTATTGCGCTGGGGCACCCCGCCCCAAAAATCCCGGGCTATGGATCTACTGCGCCGATTACTGACTAGCCCCCAGGAGGGCGATCGCATCGTCGGCTGCCTGGCCCTGGGGCAAATGGAGTACTTGCAAGCCCTGCGGCTCCACATCCGTGATCTGCTCCAGGATCCATCGGTGCGGGTGCGCTGTGCCGTTCTAGAAGTAATTGCCCTACTGCGATTAGAGGAGTATTACCAAGCGCTGGTAGCTGGGTTACGTTATCGATCCACCAAGGAAGCTGCAACAGCGGCCCTGGTCCAGATGGGTGATGAGGCGGTTCCTCTGCTCCGGAAAGTTGCGGTTGATCCCTGGCGGCAGGAAATTGTTCGATCGCAAGCCTGGCAGATCCTCGCTAGCATTGCTACCCCCCCGGCAGTTACCACCTTAGCCCAGGAACTAATCACCAGTTGGGGCACAACCCGCAGCCACATCCTCAAGGCAATCTCCAAAATTCCCCAAGACAAGGGTATTGATGTGGTACTTGATCTGTGGGGAAGAAGTGGTGTCGCCAGCTTAATCGAACAGGAGCTGGCCATGGCCGGGCAACTGTGGGCAGCGGCTTTAGACCTGCAAACCCCTGAAACTGTTGGAGCAACGACCCCATTTTTAGAACTCCTGCTCCAGGCCCTTGAGGAAGCTAGCCATGATTGCCTGGGGCGGCTTTTCAAGCTTATGCAGTTACTCTACCCAGAAAAAACCGTCGCGGCGATCGCAACTAACTTGCAATCAACCTCTCCAACCAATCTGGCCCTGGGGCTAGAAATCTTAGACAGTACAGTGGATTTAGCCATTAAACCCATCTTACTTGCCCTTTTTGAGCAAACCAATCTACAGCAGCGCTTAGAATGTCTCCGGCCCCTAGTCAGTTACCAGCCCCTATCACCGTGCGATCGGCTAAAGTACCTAATGGAACTACATCACTTCTTACCGGATTGGCCCCTGGCCTGCGGCTTTCACCTGGCTAAGGCTGCCCGTTGGTCGATACCCAGCTCAGTGGTGATCACCGCCCTAAACCACCCAGCCAACTTTGTCCGCGAAGCGGTAGTCTGCTACCTCAGGTCGGCGGCTCCCCGTACTGGGCGGTACCTACTAGCGGCCCTGGCCCAGGATGATGACCCCCTGGTGGCTGCATCCCTACAATCTGCTTACACAAATCCTTAACCCATGAAATTAGGACAATTTGGCTGGCTCCGCATGACTCTACAACTACGCGGTTCCGTAGTACTTGCTGTGTACGATCGCGTCCTATGGTGCGGTCTATTTGGGTTACTCATCTCCGTCATGCACTTTTATCAACTCCCGGTCTCATCCCCGATCCTCGGCACCGCCATCCCCAGCATTGTCTTGGGACTACTCTTAGTGTTCCGCACCAACACCGCCTACGAGCGTTTTTGGGAAGGCCGGAGGCTCTGGGGAGAGCTAAACAACAATATCCGCAACCTCTCCCGGCAAATCTGGATTGGCGTTGCTACTCCCGAATTCAGTGACCACCAGGCAAAAGTCAGCACAATTAAGCTGCTTGGGGCATTTGCCGTGGCCACCAAACGACTACTACGCAATCAGAGTATTGACGCAGAATTAGAGCAACTGCTCGATCGCCCCATCACCAACCTCAATCACCCGCCCCTAGAAATTGCCCTCTGGATCAGCGATTATCTCCAGAGGCAGCACAATCAAAGTCGTATAAATGTCTATCAATTACAAGCCATGCAGACCCTCTTAGATGGTATGGTCAGCAACTGCGGCGGCTGTGAGCGGATTTTGCGTACCCCCATGCCCTTGGCCTACGCAATTCACCTCAAACAGTTACTCATGATTTATTGCCTACTACTGCCATTTCATTTGGTGGCAGCCCTGGGGTGGATGACTGGGCCAATAGTGGCTTTGATCAGCTTTACCCTATTTGGAATTGAGGAAATTGGCATTGAAATTGAAAACCCCTTTGGCTATGATGCCAATGATTTACCTCTAGATGCAATCTGTACCAATATCTGCCGGAACCTGGACCATCTTATGGAATACAGCCCAAGTACAGCTATGTACCTAAATAAAACAACCCAGCATAAGGAGTAGAAAAAGTTTGCATTGTCCCAAGTGTAGTAGCACTCTCACCAGCGGCTGTTTGTCGGAAAGTCTAGCCAGTCAAATTTGCCAGACTTGCCAAGGAGCCTGGGTAGCAGATGAGGATTATCGAACTTGGCAGCAGGGGCGATCGTTCCAAGGCATCCCCCATGTGAACCAGAGCCATCACCTCCATGAGCACCACAAGGTCTCAACCACAGACAATCAAGGTGCCCTGTGCCCCCAGTGTGGTCGATTCCTCAGCCGCACCAAAATTAACCTAAACCCCCCGTTTTACCTGGAGCGTTGCCCCAGTTGCCAAGGCCTATGGTTAGACCACGGCGAGTGGGAAATTCTTGCCCATCTGGGTTGGCATGGGCACATTGATCTACTTTTTTCTCAAGAGTGGCAAAACCAAATGCGTCAGTGGCAGCAGCAGCAACAGGAACGCAAAGCCGCTGTTGAAAAACTCGGCCCAGAGTTGGCCGACCTCTTGTTTGAACTCACTGAAAAGCTCAAGAACCACCCCAATGGGGATTTTGGCGCTGCTTACCTGATGCGCCAAATCGCCACGGCCTCCGGCTGGGAGCATTCAGCCTAGCGAGTTTCCCCTTGGACAACTGCGCGGATCTCTCTTCCATCGAAGGGGTCGGGATTACCAAACCAGTTGAAATCATTAACCCTTAGGTTAATGGAGCCAATTTGTAATACTGGATTGAATCGCAAGTTGATGCTGTAGGTGCGGCGGCGGTATTCCAAGAGATAATCGGTGCTGATTTGGCGGTTGTTGTCTAGGTTGATAGCGGTTTGCACCCCAAATAAAACTGGGCCATAGACCTGCTGAAGAATCCCCGCTGAGAGTACCTTGGTGTCAACGATGCGATCGAACAAAAACGGCGACTGCCCAGACCGGAAAGTCTGGGAATAGCCAATATTAAACGAGGTGTAATCCAAGAAGGGACGGGACAAATTGCCCAATTGCCCCTCCAAGGAAACCCTCAGGGTCAGGGCCTCCTGGTGCGCCCCATTGCTGTAGTTACTCAGTAGCCCACTCACTCTAGTTCTGAAGTCTAGACCCGGCAAGATTGGCACTGGGCTGTAGCGCAGACCTCCGTCGGCCGTAGGCGGTAACCTTTCCCCCTGCCAGAGGCGAAATCGGCGTTCTGCCGTGGCGCTGGCCTGGTAACGGATGAAATCCACTCGATTGTTAGACCGGATGGGGGGCAGCAGGGCCAAGTCATCAGTTTCTGAGTTAATTGATTGAATTCCCCCTTGGTAGCTGAGGGTAATGCCGGTGTTGCCCAGTAGGATTGGTGGGGAAGTGACGATCGCTCCGATACTACTGTGGACGGTTTGAAAGCCCAATGAGCCATTAAAGATGCGATCGCGGTAGGTGGATTCTAGGGTAAACACATGGGGTTGAGCCAAATCTCCAAACAGTTGCCTCAGTTGTAAATTACTGCGGAGCCGGTTCTCGAACTCCCGACTATCTAGGCTAGTAAAGGTTGCCCGCCCAGAAATACTCGTGGTCGGAGAAAGGGTAGCATTTAGCTGGGCAATTAACCCGAAAGAAGAAGCACTGGCAATACCCGAACCGCCAAAGAGGGCCTTTTGTAAAAAATACTGGGGAGTCAAGCGAATCTGAAAATTAGGTTGATCTACCACAAAAAAGTTGCGCTGTACATAGACCCCGCCCCGATCGCCGCTGTCAAAAGCAAAGTCCAATAGGGATGGGCCACGAGCGCGCCGGTCAATTACCAGTCGGTCTAAAAAGATGGGCAAGCCATCATTTTGGTCAAACACTAGCCGTCCATTGGTCGCCGTAATTTCGGTCACAAAGGGGCGGGTTTCCCTGACCCTAGCTCGGTCAGCCCTCAGCTCCAGCTCAGGTGGTGAAAAGGGGTCATTAGTCAGCCGGACATTTTGACCTATCCAGCCACTACTATCAAAAGTCAGCCGCTCAGCAGTGAAGCGAATTCGGTTGAGGGTGCCGCCGGTGCGTGGTGCAGCAACATTCTGAAAATTAAAGCCGCCTCCCAACAAAAAAGAAAATCCCCCGACACTCCTTACCCCATCAAGGGGCTGCTGGTCGGCCACTGGGGCAGCGGGCGGGCGAGCCAGACTAGGGGTGGGGTTATTATCTATGGTAAAGTCACTATCTACCCTGGGAAGAAATACTTCTCCCCTGGCATTGTCGATGTTGCCTTGATCTTGGACAAACAAATAACGGAAAGTATCGCCCCGCAGGGTTTGGTCGCCCCGTCTCAGTACAACATCACCCCCTGCTACCACCAGACGGTTATCAAGGCTGACCCTGACTTGCTCGGCGTTTAAAACTGCCTGCTGGTAGCGCAATTCGACTCGGCCGGAAGCAGTAACTACCCGACGAGAGCTTTCGTATTCCTGACGATCGGCACGCAATTCTAAAACTGGCACTGAAATTACTGGGATTGGCCTGGGACGGACTCTATTGGGCGGGGAGGGCTGCTCGTCTGGCTGGTTATCGGGCAGTTGGGCTAATTCAGGGTTGGTAGATGTAGATTCCTGGTTATTGGCGATAACTCGCAGGACATCCTGGGTTGCTTGGCCGCGCAGGGGGGGGATTGGGCCCGGACGAATTCTGGGTAATTGGTCAGCGATCGCGTAGATTTCCGGGTCAGCAGTAATGCTCCGGAGCTGTTGCTCAAATGCCTCGGCCCGTAGGGGTGAAATTGGCCCGGGACGGACTCGGATGACTGGCTCTATTTCATTAGTTCGGGAAGTAAACTCGACCTGTAATTGCTCGTTGGGATAGTTGTCTGCCCTGACCCTGCCGCCTAGGAGTTGAGCTTCACTGGCTGGATAGTCAAAGCTACTCAAATTACCGTGGTCGCTAAACTCAATGATCGGCGGTTCTGGAGCCATGGGGACTACGCTAGTTTCTTGGTCTAGGTAGTCTGGGTGATTAGCTTCCGAGGGACTGTGCGGGTCTTCGTCCCAGAGGATCACCTCGGCCGGCAAATGCTCAGCAACTATGGGCAGCAGGTAGGACATATTTAACATGCAAGGAAATCATTCGGGGGAATGCCGGATGATTATTCTAGATCCTTGCGTTTGGGGTTACGGGCAGGATCGTTGGATAGAAAGCCAAAAATAAACAGAGCCGCAAAAAAGCTCACGACGATGTAAACAGCAATTTTTAAAGTAACCATAGCTGGATTGGAATTGACACTAAGTTTAACTGGTCATAGCTGGGATTTCCCCAAGACTCCCTAGATCATACTAGAGAGCAGGCTTGTTTTCTGGCTGGGCAGATTGGAGTTTGAGAAAGTTATCTAAGGCTGTAACCATTTTGGGGGGCCAACGGCGAATTTGGACGAGCCATTGGCGATCGCGGTACCGGGCATCCAACCCCATGGCGGCCACCCAATTACTTTCAGCTTCGTCATGTTTACCCTGATTCCAGAGGGCGGCAGTCAGAGCGGCCCGCATGTCGGGAAATTGCGGATATTTACGGACAATGTTACGCATGGTCCGCACTGCTTGATCAATATCACCGATTTGGTACAGAGCTAGGGCATAGTTGGCCCTGGCAAAGGCAAAGTTGGGGGCAATCTCTGCGGCTTTTTGGTAGTATTTTAGGGATTTTGCCCAGTCGCCTTGGCCAGCGATCGCATTCCCCAAGTTGTTGTAAGCCATGGCATCCTGGGGATCGAGGCTGAGGACTTTTTCGTAGTCTGCGATCGCCTTTTGCCATTCCCCTAGACCTTCCCAAGCGGTGCCCCGATTCAAATAGGGATCCGTAGCTTCCGGAGCCAGGGCGATCGCTTGGTCAAAGTCAGCGATCGCGCTAGTCAACTTATTTTGGCTGACCCTGGCATTGCCCCGATTACTCCACAGGGCGGGGTTCTCAGGGAATTTTTCAATTAAATAGGTCCAAGCTTGCTCCGCTTGGGCAAATTTACCCTGGTTGGTCAAGTTTAAGGCCTCCTGGGTGAGCAGTTCCCCAGCCTGAATTTGTTCCTCGGTATAAACAGCTGAATCCGCTTGAGATGGGGCGATCGCTATGCCCACGGTCAACCAAAACACCAAAAATATCCCTAGAAAAAATTGCCACATAATCATTTTGTTGGTTTGGAAAATTCTACCAATTAAATGTTGGCAATTCAGCCCAGCTTTACGATGTACGCCAATTCCGATACACTGGATAGGGTTTTGAAGAAAGAGAAGAATACATGGAAATTGGGCAAAGAGTCAAGGTTTATCGGCTACGCGATCGTGCAGGCCAGGAGGTAATCAAAAGACTGGGCCAAATTGGCACAATCAAAGCTTTTAAGATGGTAGACGGCAGCGGTGTTGGCGTTTATGTGGAATTTACTGACCAAGCCTTGGTGTGGTTTTTTGATGATGAAGTAAAACTGGCCTAGCCATGACCCAAATTATTACCTTCCTAGGCAAGGGAGGCACTGGTAAGACAACAACAGCGATCGCAGTGGCCAGGCACTATGCTAGCCAAGGGCAGAGGGTGCTACTCATCAGCCAAGACCCAGGCCCTGACCTTGAGATCCTCCTGGGCTGTGCCCCCAAAACCCCCCAGACGATCGCAGCTAATTTGAGCGCCTGGCAACTGGAGACCGGCCCTTTACTTGAAAAGGCTTGGGAAGAGATTAAAAAGCTAGAAGCCCAATACCTGCGTAGTCCGATCCTCAAAAATGTCTATGGTGAGGAGTTAGTTTTTGTCCCAGGTTTAGCCCATGCATTAGCTCTCAACGAACTCCGCTTAGCTAGCCGGGGCAAGCAATACGACCTGCTGGTGTTTGATGGCCCTGGGGATCAAACCTCCTTGACCATGTGGGGCATACCCGATGCCTTGGGTTGGTACCTGCGCCGCTTCCGGCAGGTATTTCTAAATTCCGATTTGGGTAAAGCTGTTTCTCCCTTTGTCCAGCCTTTTAGCAGTGCGATCTTTAATGTTACTTGGACTAGTACCGATTCCTTTGCCCAGGAGCAGACCCAGGAAGCCAATCAACTCCTAGAGCAGGGTAAAGCAGCGATCGCTGATCCTCAGCAACTGGCCGCCTACTTGGTTACTACCCCTGATCCCGCAGCGATCGCCACTGCCAAATATCTCTGGGGAGCCGCCCAGCAAGTAAACCTCACCGTCGGCGGTGTATTGCTCAACCGGGGCCCAGCCAGCCTAGATACCGAATTTGCACCGCTGCCAGTGATCACCCCAGAGCAGGGCATTCCCGATCTGGGTCAGTTGGCTCAGCAGGCTCCCAGGCCTGTCAGTGTCGATATTAATGAGCGCTCTGTCCGATTATTTTTACCCGGCTTTGATAAAAGCCAAGTCAAGCTTACCCAATCTGGCCCAGAGGTGACGATCGAAGCTGGTGGGCTGCGGCGTAACCTAGAGCTACCAGCTCAGCTCAGCGGTCTGAGTGTCAAGGGAGCCAAATTCCAGAACGGCTACCTCGTGATTAACTTCTAGGGGATTGATTACGCGCCTCGCCCCATCTCACGCAGAACTAATACATCCAGGTTAAACTTGGATTACTCCGCGACCGCTGGGAAGTTTAAGCAGTCAAGGGGTTAAATAATCAATTTGAGTTAAACTACGGCCGGTTCATCCAAACGGGCAAAAATCATTCGGCCTGCTGAAGTTTGTAGCGCAGAGGTGACGATCACCCGCAATTCACCACCGAGATGCTTGCGGCCCTCTTCCACCACCACCATGGTTCCGTCATCCAAGTAGCCTACTCCTTGGCTGGGTTCTTTACCTTGTTTGAGAATCTTAATTTCAAGCAGATCCCCTGGGAGGTAGATAGGCCGGAGAGATTGAGCTAAATCATTAATATTAAGTACCGGTACTTTCTGGACATTAGCTACCTTACTAAGGTTGTAGTCGTTAGTAATTAAAGCTCCGTTGATCTCTTGAGCAAAGCGAACCAGCTTGTCGTCTACCCCTTGGAGGTCTTCGTAGTCAGCCGGGTGAATAACGAAGCGATCGCCATAACTTTGCTGCATCCGATTGAGAATATCTAGACCCCGGCGGCCGCGCATCCTCTTTTGGTCGTTAGCTGCATCCGCTAGCTGCTGGAGTTCCTGGAGAACAAAACGCGGCACAGTGATTTGCCCTTCTAAAAAACCAGTGTTGAGCAATTCTTCGATCCGGCCATCGATGACACAACTTGTGTCCAGAACTTTGGCAGCAGCAGGTTTTAGGGTTCCCTCAGCCACAAGCATCGCTTCTACGCTCTGGGGATTGATCAACCTGAGGAAGGTTTTGCCATGGGTGTCGGCCAAGTTGACTCCAGTTACAGCAAACATGACGCTGCTCAAGCCAGCCACCAAGGGTTTGATAAAACTAAAGTCGCCGGGAATTGGTAAAAGAAACACTGGTGCAATCATCAAATTGGCAATCAATAGACCCAGGATCAGCCCGATCGCACGGGTAATCAAAATATCTACGGGGGTCTGCCTGACCCTAGATTCAATGCGGCGATAGGTAGTCTGGACAACTAGTCCGATCGCACCGCCAATAATTCCAGCAAAACCCCCAGTGACTAAGCGTAGAGCTTCGACATTGCTAACTTGTTCTAAAACACTAGTCGGCAGCAATTCCACGCTGTCGTAGCCAATCCCTAGGGCGGCAATAATAAAAATTGCAATAATGACAACATCAATCATGGGGCCCGACTCCTGTGGTGGGGAGGTTTATATGGGGAATAGTTTATCTTACACTAACTGGTCAAGACCAAGTAGGTTGGTTCGGTTTAACCTACCTATTAGATTTTTTGCCCGGAAATACCGGAAACATTAGTGTTAGTAACTAATTTATATAGTTAATTAATACTTAAAAAATAGTTTAGAGCTTGAGCTGATCTTAATACTTGTCAAGGCTAGTAACGCGGTTTAACTAGCCCGCCGACTACCCCTGTAACTACTCTCATAAAGTATAAAGACCGTTCAACAAAATTGGGCAGGAACTAGTCCTACCCAAGTGCGGTTGGTTATTTATTCGGGCCTGTGCACCAAGACTGTTAGAAGTCTTGACTTGAGGTGCGCAGAATCTACGCTTTCTGTGTAATTAAATCAAGTGGGCTGACCGCTAGGGCTGACTTGCAAATCTGTGAACAGTACCCACACTGCAAGGGTTTCAGTACCATGGGTTTCCCCTGAAATGCATTTATGGTAGTGGGTTAGACCGTCTCAAGCTTTACTCTAACTCTAACGAATCAGCTCTAACACGTCCCCAAGCCAGAGGCTTAGAGATTTTGCAAAAACCCGATGATGCCATGGCCGGTCAAAAACTCTAAACCCAACAGGGCAACAAACCCAATCATGGCAAGACGACCGTTGAGGATTTCAGCTTCGGGGGTAAAACCTGTGGTGGCTTGAGCGACATATACTTTAGGTTCGATCGCAAAGTTGTTAAGTTTACCTTGGTCGTCAACAATCTTGCCAGTGCGTTGCATAATGTTTTCCTCAATATTTCTTATGTCACTTAATTTAACAGACTTGTGAAGTTTTGTAAATATCCTGGGATTTATTTCAGAAAAATAATGATGATTGGCCTTGGGTTGCTGTCCAGACAGCTTCAAATTTGGGGAGTGGCGTGGTTCCTCGCAAAATGTCGTAAGGTAAAATTTGATTAATTAAGATCAACCGCTAGAATGCAAATCTACCTAGACTACGGCGCAACTACCCCGACCCGTCCTGAGGTGATCGCTACCATGCAACAGGTTTTGACCAGTGGGTGGGGGAATCCGGCTAGCTTGCACGAGTGGGGGCAGCGATCGGCAACAATACTAGAAACAGCCAGAATGCAGGTGGCCGGGCTGATTCATGCCCTGGATCCGGAAACGATCGTCTTTACCGCCGGAGGCACAGAGGCTGATAATCTAGCAATTTTTGGGGTAGCCAATAGTTACCGGCAACCTCAACATTTGATAATTTCCAGCGTAGAACACCCAGGGGTAAGCCAGCCGGCTCGCTGGTTGGAGGAAAGGGGCTGGCAAGTAACACGATTGCCGGTCGATCACCAAGGAAGGGTAGACCCCAAAGATTTTCAAGCTGCAATCCGGCCAAACACTGTTCTTGCCTCAGTTATCTACGGTCAAAGCGAAGTCGGTACCCTCCAGCCAATTACTGAACTGGGCAAGATTGCCAGGGAGCAGGGGGTGCTTTTCCATACAGATGCAGTGCAGGCTGTCGGGCGGCTTCCCATTGATGTCAGCCGACTACCAGTAGATTTACTCTCCCTGTCAAGCCATAAGCTTTACGGCCCTCAAGGGGCCGGGGCTTTGTACATCCGGGCTGGGGTAACACTAACGCCTCTACTCCAGGGGGGTGGTCAAGAGCGGCAGTTGCGTTCTGGCACACCAGCGGTAGCCAATATTGCTGGGTTTGGGGTGGCCGCAGAATTGGCAGCGGCTGAAGTTTGGACTGAGACCCTGCGCTTGCAGGGGTTGCGCGATCGCCTATTTGAACTATTAGCCGATCTACCAATACTATTGCCCACGGGTGATAGGCAACACCGGCTCCCCCAACATGTCAGCTTCACCCTCCACACTGACAACCCAGACTTCACCGGCAAAACCCTAGTCCGGCAGCTAAATCTGGCTGGGATTGGCATTAGTTCCGGCTCAGCTTGCTCCAGTGGTAAGGTCACCCCTAGTCAGACTCTGCTGGCCATGGGCTACCCAGAGCAACAGGCCAAGGGGGCAATCCGGCTGACCCTGGGCAAACCAACTACCCCTGCTGACGTGGATTGGACTGCGGGGGTAATCAGGCAAATACTTGCTAGAACCAACTTGATCAATAATTCTTTAACCCCATCCCTGCCGAGACCGTAGTCCCAGTTGTTAGGATGGTGATAACCAATCACCATATCTATTAACTTAATTTTGTGAATCAATATCCTAGGCTGTGGCAAATTAACCTCACAAGCATTGGCTGGGCAATCATGCTCCTAATTATCCTGTTAGGGGTTTCTGGGCACTGGTCTTGGCTAGTTAATGGTCTAATTTTGTTAATCTTTCTAGCTGTAGCTGTGCCAGTGACCGCTGGCCTATGGCTGAGATGGTGGTGGCAGCGCAACCTCATCGAGGGGCCTTGCCCTGTTTGCGATTATCAATTAACTGGTATTGCTAATACTGATTGTGTTTGCCCCAGTTGCGGTGAACCCCTACAAATTACCCCCACAGGAATTAAGCGGCTTACACCACCCGGAACGATCGATGTGGAGGCAACTGAAATAGATGTTTAAAATTTAGGACAATTAACTAATAACTAAATTGATAATTTATGAATTGTCAGCCCCAGAAACCTGCCGAATTTCCCTAACAATCAAGCCAGCAGCTTATCTCCCATGGCAATCAAGTATTTTAATCCCAACCCGAGTTTTGCAAACTATTGGCATTCTGGCCGGCTACATCCAACTTGTTTTACCCCCAGAGAGATTTGCTGTAATCTTCTATCCATTTAACAAACACCATGAGCGACACTTCTCCTTCTCAACTGTACGAGGAACTGCAAACCCTGCGGCATGAGGTCAACCAACTACGCCGTTATAAGCAGGCCTTTGAAGCCCAAAATCAGTTGGTACAGGCTTTGATCTCCGTCTCCCAAACTTCTACGGGGCGACTGATGCTGCGATCCATGCTCTTGGAAACCATTAAGATCACCTGTACCCTTACGGATGCAGAGGACAGTAGCCTGTTTCTTCTGGATGAGTATGGGGTGGTTATGGAAAGTATTTTGGCGCGGGGGGCTGCGGTACGGGAGGTTAAGGAAAACTTAATTGGTCAAGTTCTAGACAAAGGTTTGGCGGGTTGGGTAGTACAAAATAAGCAGGTGGGCTTAATTGTCGATACTCGCCATGACGATCGCTGGTTAACTTTACCAAACCAGCCCTACACTGTTGGCTCGGCCCTCTGCGTACCGATTTTACGGGGTCGAGACCTGTTGGGTATTTTGACTTTGACCCATTCGGAGCCAGAAAAGTTTGACCTCCAGACATCATATTTGATGGAAATGTGCGCCAATCAGATGGCTTTGGCTCTGCACAATGCCAGACAACAGCTTTTAGCGACCCCCGTGAATACCCCTACTAAGCCTAAAGCTGAACCTGAAGGGGCACCAGAAACCTTTGACTTACCGCTGACTAAGCTGGGTATTTACATCATCAGTGTTGAGGGACGGTTTATGTATGTGAACCAACGCTTTGCGGAGATCTTTGAGTACACCTTGCCAGAGTTACTGGAGCTGAAATCAATTGGGGCGCTGGTTGCCAAAGAGAGCCGTCTAATTTTTACTGAGAATCTACAACCCTGTTGCCAAGGCACTACTACTCAAGTTGATTTTAAGTTTACAGGCCGTGGCAAGGATGGTAAGGCAATTAATTTGGCCATTGAGGGTTCCCGGACAAAGTTTTACGGCAAGTTCGCCATTATTGGGGTTTTGGCGGAGATCTAGGTTTATTGGTATCTAATGCCAGCTTTGGTGAGGCGATCGAGGGCAAGTTGGAGGCGATCGCTATCAGCGATTAAGCTCACCCGCACATAGCCTTCCCCAGCGCTACCAAAGGCATTGCCCGGTGTGAACACCACCCCAGTTTCCTGCAAAACCCTGAGGGCAAAATCCGTTGAACTAATCCCCAGAGGGCAAGGCAACCACACATACATGGTGGCCTTGGGGCGGGGAATTTGCCAGCCCAACTCCGCTAGCCCATCAATCAAGAAGTCACGACGTTGCAGATACCGCTGCTGGACTTCTTGGAGGTAATGGTCTGGCAATTGTAGAGCGGTTTCGGCAGCTTTTTGGAGAACCGCAAAAATACCATAATCCAGATTAGTTTTGAGAGTGCGTAGCCCCTGAATGATTTGACTGTTGCCGACTACGAATCCGACCCGCCAGCCAGCCATATTGTAGGTTTTAGAGAGGGTATGGAACTCTACGCTAATCTCCTTGGCTCCGGGGATTTCTAAAATACTTGTAGGTTGGTAGTTATCAAAGGCTAGTTCTGCATAGCATAGGTCATGTACTAGGATAATTTCGTATTTTTTAGCGAAGGCAACGATTTCCTCAAAAAATTCCCTAGGGGCGGTGGCAGTGGTGGGGTTGCTGGGGTAGTTAAAGTAGAGAATTTTCGCCTGTTCGACAACGGTTGGGGGAATATCCTTGAGGTCAATCAGCCAATCATTCTCGGCCTTGAGGTTGATGGGGTGGACTTTGCCACCGGCAATTAGGGGCCCGCGAAAGTGGGGCGGGTAGGCGGGGTTGGGGACGAGTACCAAGTCGCCGGGATTGACGTAGGCTAGGGCTAAGTGGGTCAACCCTTCCTTGGAGCCAATTAGGGGGAGGGCTTCACTATCGGGGTCGAGGCGGACTTGGTAGCGCCTTTCGTACCACTGGGTAATTGCCTGCCGGAAACTGGCTGTACCTTCAAAGGGGGGGTAGCCGTGGTTGGCGGCTTTATCGAAGGCTGCGATCGCTGCATCAATGACTGGTCTGGGTGCATAGCCATCGGGGTTGCCCATGCCGAGATCGATTAAATCCAGACCTTGTTCCCGAGCTTTGGCTTTCAATTCATCGAGGCGAGCAAAAACGTAGGGCGGCAAGACTCGTAGGCGATCGGCGGGCTGGATTTTCATGGTGATTTAGGGTTAATAAAAATTTAAGCTGGGGTATTTTCCCAGGGGCACTGGCGGATAGCCTCACTGTGCGGGGTGCTACCGCTTGTGGTTGATACCATGGCTGCTAAGAGTTGTTCGGGGTCAACCCCAAAGGGCAGGTGATGGATATCAGAGCCTGGGGCACAGGCAATCTGGGCGGCGTGGGTTAATTCAGCGATCGTGGCATCACCCAGGCCTAAATCCCCTAGGGTAGATGGCAAATTGATTTGCTGGTAGAACTGCAACAACTGCTGTCGGGCTGTGGCTGCCAGTTGATTCCCCTGGACTATTTCCTCAAGGCGGAGTTGTACCAGAATACCGTAGGCAACCTTCTGTCCATGTAGGGTCGGACGGTGCAGGTGGGTCAGGCCGTTGTGGACAGCGTGGGCGGCGACGGTGCGGCACTGGGCACCACCCAAGCCACCAATTACCCCGGCCAATAGAACCGTGGCATCCACCACTTCCTGCCAAATCTGGCTACCGGGCTGCTGTAAGGCTTCTAGGGATTTTTGAAACAGAATATCCCTAAGTACCCTGGCCTGTTGGACTGCTGCAATGATTAGGGTTTGACTGGCATGGCCACTGCTTACCGAGGATTCATACCACTTGGCGATCGCATCTCCAATCCCAGCTACTAGGGTTTTTGGGGGTGCCGTAGCCACCAACCCATAATCCAAAATCAACAGATCTGGGCCCTTGTCTAGGGGAACATCGTATTGAAAAGCCCCAGTATCTGAATAGACATTGGACAGGGCAGTCCAGGCAGCGCAGGTAGCAGCGGATGTGGGTACTGTCACCACTGGCAAATTACACTGATGGGCAACTAGCTTAGCCGTATCTAGGGCTTTACCTCCCCCCGCTCCAATAATTAGGTCAGCCCCATGATCAGCAACAGTCTGCCGGAGGTTTTGGAGGCTAGTTTCACTGCAATCAGGGCTATAGGTCGTCTGTTCAGTAGCCAACCCAGCTAGACTGTTGCCCCAAAAAGGAGCGATCGCCTCTCCGCTGTGCACCCCACTAATTACCAGAGGGCGCTTACCCAGTCGGGCGATCTCCTCCCCAGACCTAGCCAGAATCCCGAACCCACGAACCACCCTAGCTGGAGCCACCTGTAAAGTCAAAATCTGCGCCACGTCTGTCACGGTTAAGTACTGATTAAGTTGGAAAAATTGGTTTATAGATCATAACGAAAATGCCTAAAATTGCAACGTACACCCCTGATAAAGTTAATAGTCAATTCGTCAACTTTAAGTAAGTTAATTGCGGGGGATGGGTGAAGCCCCGTTTGGCTGGGGAGCCGATGGAGGGCTGACATTGGGATTGATGTTTTGAGGTACCCCAGGTGGAGTGACGTTGGGATTGATATTTTGAGGTACCCCAGGTGGAGTGACATTGGGATTGATGTTTTGGGGTACTCCAGGCGGTGTGGGGCTAGCTCCCCTGGGAGTACCAGGAGTTACAGTGGGCAGTTGAGTTGGAGTGGGAGATGGGGTAATTTGACTACCAGCCGGTAGAGTAGCCAAAGCCACGCGATCGCCCCCAACACTCCTAAGTAAATCCAATAGCTGCACCACTTGGTCGTAGCTAGCACTCGGAGAAGCATACAAACTCATCAAACCATCCGGGTTTCTTTGCACATAATCGCGCAAGCGCTGCAAAAACTCCTCACGACTACGAACTGGCTGCTGTTCAATAAAGACATTTCCCAAATTATCTAAACTGACAATCAACAACTGTCGAGCCTGGGGAACACCCGTTTCTGCACGGGGTAAATCGACATTAATAGCCTGCTGCCTAGATAAACCCACCGCCGCCAAAATAAAAAAAGTCAAAATACAGAAAATTACATCAATAAGCGGAATAATGTTTATCTGCACATCATCAGTACTATTATCAATCCGCATCCTCAGGGGTGATGCTGATAAGACTTGGGCTGTAGCTTTACGTTGTGATTTTTTTTTGGCAGTCATAGTTTGATTGGGTAACAGAAGCGGATTAATTGCAAAAATCAATCTAACAACTCAATATAGGGCTGAGTTTACTCAATAGCGGTCATGTTTAGCAATTACGAATTAATGGTCATAGTACACTGGCTCCCCAGTCAAGACTAGTAGATTTTTGGTTCCCCGACCCCACCTAGATACTGCTCAACCAGGATTGAGTTTTAAGGTTAGCTGCTGACTGCTAAAGAATAATCCCAGATGATCATGGCCACGCTGGTCAAAACAAATGCTCAAAATAATGAGTCAAAATACAACCAGCAATACTGAGTAGGGCAGTTCTGCCCCCCTAGATTTGGAATTAGAGATTCTGGAAGCATTCACTTGGCAAGGAGGCTGCACCTAAACCATCAAGGGAATGGTTGGACGGCAAGGATTCAGACTCTAGTCAAATTAATCAATCAAATTAACCAGCCAAGTCAATCAAATAGGGGCGTGATATTGCAGACTTAGGAATTCTGGTTAGCTGCCATGATTGGGTGACTGTGGTCTTACCAAAATTGCTAAATCCTAAGACCAGGCAATCCAGAGCCATTTGGGAAATTAGGTATTACAATTTGTGAAGACTTGCTTGGAGAGAAAACTATGGATGATGTAGGGCAGCATGAGGTAGTGGTAATTGGTGGTGGCTTTGCTGGTTTGTATGCGGTGCAGCAGTTGGGCAATGCTCCGGTAAACGTGACGCTGATCGATCGCCGCAACTTTCATCTCTTCCAACCCTTGCTCTACCAGGTAGCAACAGGCGGTTTATCCCCAGCAGATATTTCTTCACCCCTGCGCTCCATTCTCAGCCGTCAAAAAAATACTAAAGTTATTTTAGGGGAAGTAGTAGATATAGACCCGCAGGCTCAGCAGGTGATTTTACGCAACGATGCTGTCAGCTACGATAGTTTGATTGTCGCCACTGGGGCTAGCCATTTTTACTTTGGTAACGACCAGTGGGCCGATGATGCACCGGGGCTAAAAACCATTGAAGATGCTCTAGAAATTCGTCGCCGTATTTTTATGGCCTTTGAGGCGGCCGAGAAGGAAACAGACCCGGCAGTCCGGCAGGCTTGGCTGACTTTTGTGATTGTCGGGGCGGGGCCGACCGGAGTAGAACTGGCCGGGGCGATCGCTGAACTAGCCCATGGCACTCTCAAGCAGGATTTTCGCAACATTGATACCAGTACAGCTAAAATCCTTCTCCTAGAGGGTATGGAGCGTGTGCTGCCCCCTTACAAACCAGACCTCTCAGCTAAAGCTGAAGCTGCTCTCAATAAACTAGGAGTTACGGTCTGCACAAAGACCCTGGTCACTGATATTAGTAATGATCTAGTCACCCTCAAACAGGGAGAAGAAACTCAACAGGTATATGCAAAAACTGTCCTCTGGGCTGCTGGGGTCAAGGCATCACCTTTGGGAAAGGTTCTTGCCGATCGCACTGGTGCAGAGCTTGACCGGGCCGGGCGGGTGATTGTTCAGGCCGATTTCACCTTACCCAATTACAGCAATGTCTTTGTGGTCGGCGATCTTTCCCACTATGCCCACCAAACTGGTAAACCCTTACCTGGGGTCGCTCCCGTGGCTATGCAGGAGGGAGAATTTGTAGCAAGGCTAATTAAAAACCGAATTAGCGGGCGGGAAACTCAGCAATTTCGTTATGTTGACTGGGGTAACTTGGCAGTGATTGGCCGCGATGCGGCTGTGGTTGATTTGGGGTTTGTTCGTTTTTCTGGCTTCCTGGCCTGGTTGGCTTGGCTATTTGTCCACGTCTATTTCCTGATTGAATTTGACAACAAGCTGATTGTGATCACCCAGTGGGCTTGGAACTACTTCACTCGCAAGCGCGGAGCTAGGTTAATCACTGGGGAGGAGTCTTTGGGGCGGGTCACGGTAGATCAAGCGGGGCAGTACCATTCCCCTGGGCACCCCAAGGAAAGTCAACTGGCCTAGGTCGGGATTGCTAGTTTACAGGGGATGTGTGAAAAGTCTGGTGTCAAGTCATTTTGATGAATTTTGATGACTAGAGTCACCACTACGAGATAAAAATTCTTGTGTACACTCCTAAGGATTTGAGTTTGTAGTGACGGTTTTAATCGTCGTTACCTTTTCCAACATCTTCTTAGGCTTGAATCGGCACAGCGATCGCTCTCCTATGCAGGCAAGCTGGGAACCAGACTGGGTAAGTTTGCACCAAAATCCGGTTACGATGTGCCAATTCAGGGATTTGAGTGATAATGGCGGAGTTGGCAGGGAGGTTTTGCAAATTATGGCAGCGGTACTTACAAATCTTGGTAATTTTCAGGCAGAATTAGTCCTCTTGAGGCTTTTGGTGAGCCATTATCGGCAATCTTTAGAGGCTGGGCTAATTTTTCAGGATGTGTATGGTTACCCACCCCAGACTAGGGCTGAGGGGGAAGTTGCCCAAAATCTGGCTAAAATCCGTCGCCATTTTATGACTTTAGTTCTCCCGGAGGCCTCTGAGCTTAGGGGTTATGGTTTGATGGGTGTGTATCTTTTGACGGGGGCCCTGCCGGGGGATCTCCGGGTTGATCGGGGGGAAATCCTCTGGCGGCGGAGTGATGTATCCCCGACGGTAGCAGAGGTAATTGATCTGGCTTTGTATTGTCGGCAGCGCGATCGCCTGACCACTGCCCAGCAAATTTTACACCGCCTTCAAAACCACCTTAAAGCTCCTCCCCAACCAGAGCGGCTTGAACTGGTTGAGAATCCTTGGACTAAACCAGCGATCGCAGGTGGTTTATTGATTGGAGCTTCTTTCGGGGCCGGCATTTTGGTGGCGAGATCGCCACTATTTACGCCCGCTGCATCCCAGCCCCAGATCCCAACCAAGGCCAATTCCGAACGGCCGACACCATTAACACCGCCATCCAGGCCATCTGTAGCTGCCAGCCCCAGTTTTAGCCCCTCTCGGCTTCAGCAGGCTAAAGTTACAGCCACCGAAGCGGTACAGATGGGCCGGGCGGCCAGCCCAGATTGGCCAGCCGCTGCCCAAAAGTGGCAACAGGCGATCGCTCAGATGCAAGCCGTCCCAGCCACAGACCCCGATTACCGCCAAGCCCAACAAAAGGTGGCTGAATATCAGGGCTATCTCCAGGAAGTACAGCGCCAGTATTTCTTGTCGGGGATGAAGATTGCCCAAGAGGCCGTAGCTGCCCAAGGCAACTGGCCTAGGGCCAGCCAACTTTGGCAGCAGGCAGTTAATCAAATGCAGGCAGTGCCCCAAGGGCACCCCGATTACACCACAGCCCAAGCTAAGGCCAAGGAGTACGATCGCTACCTCCAGGCGACCCGGGCCAAAGCTAACCAGCGGGGTCAGTTCCAGCTCCTCCGGGTGATCCAAGGAGAAATCTCCCCCAAATCGATTGTCTATGCCAGGGCTGGCTTATTTTTTGCCCAAAACATGATGTATCGACACACAGTGACAGTCTATGACCGCAGCTACCGACTGGTAAAAACCATCAGCGACCGGGTCAACCTGACCAGCCTCGGCTACAAAGACTACCCCGGCAGCTACCAGGGTTCCCCTGTGGAAGCGGCTGATTCCCACGGCGGCAAGTACCTGTGGGTCTCCAACTACCAGATGTATGGGCCAGGGTTTAACAATCCAGGCCAAGATGTCTGCTCGGTAACTAACCGCCATGACCCCAGCTTCGTCTATCGAATCAACACTGACAGCCTAGAAATTGACCGGGCAGTTCAGGTGGGAGCTGTGCCTAAGTTTTTGGCCGTCACCCCAGATGATCGCCTCTTACTGGTGAGCAACTGGTGTAGCTGGGATTTGAGCATTGTTAACTTGGCTAAAAACCAGGAAACACAGCGGGTTAACCTGGGAGCCTATCCCAGGGGCATTGCTATCGATAGCAAGTCTAGCCTAGCCTATGTGGCGGTGATGGGGTCTTTGGATATTGCGGTGGTCAACTTACAACAGCCCCAGTTTCCCGTTACTTGGCTTAGGGGGGTAGGCAATGCCCCGCGCCATGTGCTTTTGGATCCGAGCGATCGCTACCTCTATGTCAGCTTTAACGGCGATGGCCAGATCGGCAAAATTGACCTACAAACCAATCAAGTCCTCAGCAAGCTCTCCACTGGGAAAGCGCCCCGCAGCATGGCCCTTTCCCGCGACGGGCGATTCCTCTACGTGGTCAACTACAACTCCCAAACCGTCAGCAAAGTCCGCACCAGCGATATGCAAGTAGTCGCCTCCCAGCCGGTAGATCCCCAGCCAATCGGCATTACCTACGATCCAGAAACTAACCAAGTTTGGGTAGCTTGCTACTCAGGCAGTATCTGGGTTTTCCAAGATTAGCCCCCCATCCCCTGCTTGGCTGGCTATGCCCCAGGGCATCGAACCCGCTAGGCTTTTGGGGCTGGAAATTGAATTTCAATGATGTAGGGTGGGTGTAGAACTCCCGATTCGACCCGATGATTTGATAGCCATCAGCCTCGATCCAGCCCAGTAATTACTGGTAAGACTGGCTGAGATAGCTTTGACTGCAACTTGACTGAGTTTAGAAAAATTACCAATTCTAAGCATCAATTACCCCGTCTAAGTATTTCCTAGTAAACATCCTCCCCTTAGGGCAGAGTCAATATTTGAGGAGTTTTAGTTTTGAGGAGGCAAAAGTTAAACTGCCGCTAACCCTGAACAATCTAAAATACTCTAAACTTATATCTTGGCTATTTAACCTTGTGTAAGGTGTACCCAAAATGATCCAAAACTCTTCCCCGACGATCGCCTCCTTAGATTTTGCCAACAGCCAAAAAACTTGGACAATTGAAGACAGCGAAAACCTTTATCGGATTCAAGGTTGGGGAGAGCCATACTTTTCCATTAACTCCGCTGGCAACGTGACAGTTTCTCCCAAGGGCGATCGGGGCGCGGCTTTGGATCTATACGAACTGGTAGAATCCCTGCGCCAGCGCAACATGCAACTGCCCTTGTTAATTCGCTTTTCTGACATTTTAGAGGACCGGATTGAGCTACTGAATGCCTCCTTTGCTAAGGCGATCGCCCGCTACAACTACAACGGCTCCTACCGGGGAGTCTTTCCGGTCAAGTGCAACCAAAACCGCCACCTGATTAGCGACCTCGTTAAATTCGGCAAGCCCTACCAATTTGGCCTAGAGGCCGGCTCCAAGCCAGAGTTGATGATTGGCCTAGCCATGCTAGACACCCCAGGGGCTTTACTAATCTGCAATGGCTACAAAGACCGCGAGTACATTGAAACTGCCCTCTTAGCCCGCCGGATGGGACAGCAGGTAATTATTGTTTTAGAGCAAATTGAAGAGGTCAATCTTATTATTAGTGTGAGCCGCCGCTTGAATATTCAACCAGTGGTGGGGGTGCGAGCCAAGCTCAACACTAAAGGCACAGGCCGCTGGGGTGAATCCGCTGGCGACGGAGCCAAATTTGGACTGACCATCCCAGAAATTATCAGCACCGTAGATCAGCTACGCTCAGCCGGGATGTTGGATGCCCTGCAACTGCTACACTTCCACATTGGTTCGCAGATTTCCTCAATCAATGTGGTCAAGGATGCAATCCGAGAGGCTGGTAAAATTTACGCAGAATTGGCTCGCCTAGGGGCTGCCATGCAATACCTAGATGTGGGGGGCGGCTTGGGGGTAGATTATGACGGCTCTAAGACCAATTTCTATGCCAGCACTAACTACACCATGCAGAACTATGCCAATGATGTAATTGCGGAAGTCAAAGATGCCTGTGTGGAAAAGGGCATCCCAATGCCGACAATTATTAGTGAAAGTGGCCGGGCGATCGCATCTCATCAATCGGTTTTAGTTTTTGATGTGCTTGGGGCTAGCCGGGTCCCCTCAGCCGACCAAGTAGAAGCCGTCACCGAAGACGAACACCTCACCCTCCGCAACCTCTGGGATACCTACCAATCCATCACCCCAGAAAACTACCAAGAGGCTTACCACGATGCTTGTCAATTTAAAGAAGAAGCCACTGGCCGGTTTATGCTGGGCTACTTGAGCCTCACTGAACGAGCCAAGGCTGAGCGGCTCTACTGGGCCTGCTGCCGGAAGATTTTGGATATTGCCCGCACCAAAGACTATGTCCCCGATGATCTCGAAGACCTGGAAAAAAACATGGCTTCGATCTACTACGTCAACCTGTCAGTGTTTCAATCGGTACCAGATTCCTGGGCGATCGATCAACTTTTTCCAATCATGCCCATCCATCGCCTCAACCAAGAACCAACCGAGCGGGCCATCCTTGCGGATTTGACTTGCGACAGCGACGGCAAAATCAGCCAATTTATCGACCTGCGCGATGTCAAGTCCGTTCTAGAACTACACTCCCTAGAAACCGAAGACCACGTCCACAAGCCCTATTACCTCGGCTTATTCCTCGGTGGAGCTTACCAAGAGATCATGGGCAACCTACACAACCTTTTTGGTGACACCAATGTAGTCCACATTCAACTCACCCCAAAGGGCTACAAAATTGAGCAAATTGTCAAGGGCGACACGATTACGGAGGTGCTCAGTTATGTGCAATACAGCGCCGAGGATTTAGCCGAAAGAATCCGCTGCCGTTCAGAGCAGGCTTTATTGGAAAATAAAATTACTCTGGCTGAGTCGCAACTGTTGCTGCAAAACTACCAACGCAGCCTGGGTAGCTACACCTACCTCAGCCAGTAGTGTTGGATCATCCCTAGCAAGAAATACAAAACCAAGACAGGGAGATCACAGCCACCATTCTTGACCGTGAAAACCTTCCCGATTTTCTAATAAGTAGCGCTACAGTTCCAGGAAATCTTGGACTGTTAAAATTACAGTGTCTCTGAGAGGATGGAAGTCTAGTGTCAAGTCATTTTGATGACTAAAATCATCACTACGAACTTGAGTTCTCTTTACCTTTTCAAACAGCCTCTAAACAGATTCAAAACCAATAAATCAGTATCTCTGCTGGACATACGGTTTGACTTACCAACCAATTCTAAATACCTATGCAAAAGGTCTATTGCTGAGCCTATGCTGGATTTAAATAAACTAGCTGACCAGTTGCCCCAAATTAGCCAACATCTTAGAAAAGAAGCTATTTCTAGTAGTAAGCGTTTGGAGCGGGCTGTTAATCTGTTGGAGGAGATGGCTACCCAGCAGGATGATTTTGTGGCTATGCATCGGCAATGGGGCGATCGCTTAAACTTTGCGGCAGCTGTGCCCACAGAACCCCTAGATGCCAGGCTGATGATTATCCCGGCCCCGGAGCAACACACGGTGGTGGCCACTGATGGATCGCAAATTTCTCCCAATCATCACGAGATTGCCTACTGTTATTTGATCAATACTGGGCGGATTGTCATTCATTATGGGCAAAATCGCCACCCACTTTTAGACAGCGTGCCGGAGGTTTTCTATCGCCATGAAGATTTACAAATTTCTCAGCAGTGGGGCATCAAAACTGAGGAGTGGCTGGGTTATCAACGTGCAGTGTCGGAAGCGATTGTCCTGGCCGATTTAGCTGTGGCAACCCAAGGGACGATTAATCCCCATATCCCAATGTTGGCTTTGGTGGATGGATCACTGATTCACTGGGCTTGGGAGAGCATTCCGGTTGCGGCGCGCGATCGCCTACTCAAGCCAGTCTTGGCTGCCTGGGATCAGCTAGCCGATCGGAAAATTCCCCTGATCAGCTACATTAGTGCCTCCCGTAGTAGTGAGAGCCTAAACTTTTTGAGGCTGGGGGCTTGCACCTTCACGAACCACAACTGTCCGGTCAACTGTCCTGGCCCTGCTACTCCCCCCTGCCAACTCTTTGAATCCCTGCGGGATAGTAGCCTTTGGGGCAATCTGCTGACTCCGGGGCAACGGGGGCCCCTGTGGCGCAGCTCTGCCCAGATTCTCCAGCATTATCAGAGGCACACAGTTTATTTTTGTTATGTGCATGTGGGTACAGAGATTGCCAGGGTAGAAATGCCCCAGTGGGTAGCTGAGGATCCTCAGGCACTTAATCAAGCTTTGAGTTTAGCCCTGGCCCAGGTGCAGAAGGGCCAGGGCTACCCGGTGGCTCTAGCTGAAGCCCACAACCAGGCAGTGATTCGGGGTGGCGATCGCACCCGATTTTTCTCGCTGTTGGAGCAGCAGTTGATTAAGGCCGGGATCAAAAACGTCAGCATTTCGGCGAAAGAGAGCCGCAAGCGTGGCAGCATTACCTAGCCGACAGGTTATGGATTAGGTGGGGTTGAATTTCAGGTTTAATTTTATTGAGCTTCACCTAGCTCCTGGCCCAGGGAATCATCACTTTTTCCATACCAGCAAAGAAGCTGTAGAGGGCAATCCCCATAACTGCTAAGCTAAGTAGCCCCGCAAACACCAGAGGCACATCAAAGTTAGAGCTAGCGGTGACAATCAAATAACCAATACCGCCATTGGAAGCTACGGTCTCTGAAATCACACAGCCAACAAAGGCAAAGGAGATGGCAATTTTTAACGAGGCAAACAAGTAGGGCAGAGTGTGGGGAAAACCGACCTTGTGGAGGACTTCTACCTGGGAAGCACCGAGCGATCGCAACACATCCCGCATTTCCGGCTCCACCGTGTCTAAGCCCAGGGCCACATTGACTGCGATCGGAAAAAACGCCAGTAGAAATGCCGTCAACACCGCTGGTACAGTACCAATTCCAAACCACAGGGCAAACAACGGCACCAGAGCCACCTTGGGAATTGTATTAAAACCCACCAAAATTGGATATAGCACCACGTAAGCCACCTTGGAGTAGCCAATTAGAAAGCCCAATAACGCACCGGTAAAAACTCCGATCGCAAAACCAAGGGTAGTATTAATCAACGTTTTGACGGCATTCTCCAGCAAGACATTACTTTTTTCGAGAAATGCAGTGACGATCACACTGGGAGCAGGTAAAGTAAAAGGCTTAATTCCCAAAGCCAATACCAAAACCTCCCACAAAATAAACAACACCACGGTAACCGCAAACGGCAAAATAAAGCCACCGATTTTTGACTGAGCAAATTCTTTAAATTTAGCCATAAAAATAACTGGAGGTCAGTTAACTGATTGAATTGACTACTTAACTTAATTGATGACTAATTGCTTTGTAAAGCTGGCGATCAAATCTATACGGGCAAGATTGTAATTAACTGTAGTTAATAAAAGTCTTGAGTTTCCTTTAATCAGCAACAAAAAACTTGATTGTTATAGCTTGCAGTTTCAAATGCCAGAGATGCTGAAAATGGTGGGAAATATTGATAATTTTCAGGCTGTGGGTTAGTTGCGGCGGATGTGCCTCCTCACATCCGAGAACAGATGATTAAAATCATCACTGAGGCAAATCTCTAAGGTTCTCGGCCGCGGCAAGTCAATTGGCAGTTCGTAGATAATGCTACTGGGGCGCGGCCCCATCACCAAGACGCGATCGGACAAATACACCGCCTCCCGGAGATCGTGGGTAATCATCACAGCACTACAGCGCACTCGCAGCCATAGCTCTTGCAGCATCGACCACATGTCTTCTTTGGTAAAAGCATCCAGCGCGCCAAAAGGTTCATCCAGCAAAAGAATCTCCGGCTGATGGATCAAAGCCCGACACAGGGAGGCCCGTTGTCGCATTCCGCCCGAAAGTTGCCATGGGAAATTCTTTTGAAAATCCTGTAGCCCCACAGTTGCCAAGAGTTCTTGGGCAGCCCTAGTGTACATGGCGATGTTTTTTCTAAAATCCCGCTTGTAGGGTTCGACTACCTCCAGGGGCAACAGGATATTATCGAGGGTATTGCGCCAAGGCAGCAGCACAGGATTTTGAAAGGCAATGCCAACATTTTTTAAGGGTTTAGTGATTTTTTGCTTCTGGAAGCGCACTTCCCCAATCGGAGCTGGGTTGAGACCAGAAACCATTCTGAGAATTGAGGTTTTCCCGCAGCCACTGGGCCCGACGATCGAAATAAACTCCCCTTGGCGGATATTAAAAGTCACATCTTCAATGATGCGGCGGGGCTGACCATGGACAATATACTCTAGGCCCACGTGATCAAACTCCAAAATGTCTGCGGTTGTGGTTGCTTCCACAGACGTACTCAGGGTGTCGGGCTGGAACATAATCTGTTAGGAAAATTTACTGGTAATTAAGGGCTATTAGAGTTGAATTTCCGTAGGTTTTTTGTATAAACTGGCACCATTTATATACTTATATACAAGTTAAGAGTTAGTAGTAATAGGCTAATGGCAAAATACAGCCACAATTTGGAGTTTGTCTATGGCATTCCGGTGCGGGGCTTTAGACTCAATTTTCGGTAAAATCAAATACTGACATACGCTTTAACTTAATAACGCATGGGAAATATTTGGGAAATTGACTTTTACTCACGGCCGATCTTTGATGCAGATAATAAAAAGCTGTGGGAAGTCCTCCTGTGCGAATCACCCCTCCAGCCCCAACAGAATCTGAGCGAACTATTTCGCTACAGCAAATTTTGTAATAATCAACAGGTGAACTCTGCTTGGCTGAAGGAGGCGATGATTGAAGCGATCGCCCAAGCCCCCCAGCCGCCCCAGAAAATCAGATTCTTTCGATTTGCCATGGCCAACATGATTACCAAAGCCTGTGAGGAGTTGGGGATTGCCGCTCAGCCTTCGCGGCGGACTTTTTTGCTAAAAAATTGGCTAGACGATCGCGCCACCAATTTTTACCCCCGGCAGCCCGGCTATCAGCTCAGCCCCGCCCCCACCAGTATCCAAAATCCCCCCAGCAATCCCCAACGTCTGCCCGATGCCCTAATCGGCCAAAGCTGGGCCTTTGTAAATTTAACCTTGCGAGAGCTTGGGGAGATGCCAGAATGGGACATTGAATTTGGCGAAGCCCTGCCCCTAAACCTAGTGGCCCTGCCCCCCGATACCCCAGTACCAGGAATTTTAATTTTTTCACCCCGGGCTACTCCCTTGGCGGCGTGGATGTCTGGCTTAGATTTAGCCGCCTTGAGGTTTGTGGAAAAGCCCCAACCACAACTGCTTTTAGAAACAGGAGCTAACGATAGTTGGATTCTTGTCAATCTCCGCGATGGTCAAATTCTTAAGGAAGCCCAGCAGTTTGCTATCGCTAAACAAAAGGCAGGTCAGCTACATTTTTTGGGTGTTCAGTCTAGCCCAGAGGCGCAGTCATTTGCTGGTTTCTGGATACTCCAGGAGGTAATGTGATTCCAGAAGACCAACAACTTTTAGAATTAGCCGCCAAGGCTGGGGCCGGAGCGGCGGAAGTTTATCGATCGCGCTCCCAGTCACAGCCGGTTTGGTTTGAGGCTAACCGAGTCAAACAGCTAGAAAGTATTGCCTCTGAGGGGGTAGCGCTACGCCTGTGGAATGATCGCCGCCCCGGCTTGGCAGTGGCCTACGGAGATATTGAACCCCAGGAATTGGTGAACCGGGCCATGGCTTTGGCCCAGCTTAATCCCCCTGAAGATATTGAGCTATCTCCTGCTTACAATTTCATCTATCCCAATTTGGGGGAGCAGGTGGCTGTGGATAAGCTGATCGATATGGGTAATGAGGCGATCGCCCTGGTGCGTGAGATTTACCCAGAGGTGATCTGCACAGCCCAATGGGAATGCGAAGAGGAAACCACCTACCTGAGCAACTCCTATGGATTAGATGTCGCCTACACTGACACCACCCTGAGTTGTTTCATGGCAGTCGAGTGGATCCGTAATGATGATTTTCTTAGTGTTGCGGATGGGCAAACCCAACGCCACTCCCTTAGCCCCCGTAAGCTGGCTCGCCAACTTTTACAACGCCTTGATTGGTCAAATCTCAATGTTGAACCCCTGACTGGACGAGTTCCGATTCTGCTGACGTCTAAGGCAGCGGATCTGCTCTGGGAAACCCTGCAATTGGCCCTCAATGGCAAACAGGTGGCTCAAAAGTCTTCCCCCTGGAGCGATCGCCTAGGAGAAATGGTCACCTCACCCATGCTAACTATTTCTCAACAGCCCAATGCTGGACCCTATAGCTGCCCCTTTGACGACGAGGGTACCCCCACCCAAACTTTGTTTTTGATCACCGATGGTAAGCTTGAGGAATTTTACTGCGATCGCCGAACAGCTAAACTCCTGGGTAAAGAAACCACCGGCAATGGATTTCGCCCAGACTTGAGCAGCTACCCAATGCCAGGGCTAGTTAATATGGTTGTCGATACCCGCGAAGAGGATCTCATCCAGTTAATTAAACATATGGATAATGGCATCATCATCGATCAAGTCCTGGGCGGGGCGGGTAATATTTCTGGGGATTTCTCTGTAAATATCGACCTCGGTTTTCGGGTCAAAGATGGTGAAGTGATTGGCCGGGTCAAAGACACCATGGTCGCGGGTAGTGTTTACCAAGCGCTGCAAAACCTAGTTGCCATCGGCGCTGATGCTGTGTGGAATGGCCCGGTGCTGACCCCTTCCCTGCTACTCGAAGGCTTGTCTGTCACTGGTTAGTTAGAGTTTAGTTAGACTAGTCGGGTGGGCAATTGTGGCTAAGCTAGATTTACGATCGCGCCTATTTTTGTCACACCTGCTAGTTCTACTGGCTGGGGTAGCCAGTCTGGTGATCATCGGCAAGCTTTCATTTCCCCGGTTCTTTGTACTTTCTCTAGAGAGGTTTGTCCAAAATTACAGCATCAACTACACCGTCAGAGCTGACTTATTTACTGGCTTTGAGGAAGCTTGGAACCGGAGTACCCTGTGGTCGGTAATTTTGGGTACTAGTGTTGCCGGGGGGCTGAGTTACTGGATATCCCAGCGGATTGTCCGCAGTCTCACTCAAATGGAGAAAGTTACCCAGAAGTTTGCGGCTGGTGAACTTCAGATTCGCATCCCCACCAGCGACATTCCAGAAATTCAGAGCCTAGCCGCTAGTTTCAACCGGATGGCTGCTAGCCTGGCTGATGTGGAGGAGCGCCGCCGGGAGATTATTGGGAACCTCACCCACGAACTGCGTACCCCACTTACGGTTGTGCATGGCTATTTGGAGGAGTTGGCTGATGGTCGGTTGGCGGCCGACTCAGTAGTGTACGATCGCCTGCTCCGGGAGACTAGCCGACTGCAAAGGTTGGTCAATGATTTACAGGAACTCTCCAAGGCTGAAGCGGGCTGCTTGCCGGTCTGCCTCCAGCCGGTGGCGGTCTTGCCTCTACTCCGGGAATTGATCGATCGCTTCCAAGAGCAACTGATCGGCAGCGCCACCATTCTCCAGCTAGACTGCCCGGCTCCTTTACCTCTGGTACGGGCGGATCCTGACCGCCTTGAGCAGGTTTTAATCAATCTCTTGGGTAATGCGATCAACTACACCCCCTCAGGCTCAATCACCCTCAGGGCCGAGAACACTGGCAAATCGGTAACGATCGCCGTCCAAGACACGGGCATTGGCATTGCTCCGGAGGATCTACCGCACGTTTTTGAGCGATTTTGGCGCAGTAAAAATTCCCCGACCTATAATCAGCGGGGCACGGGCTTGGGTTTAGCGATCGCCCAACGGCTCATGGAGCTACAGGGCGGGCAGATTAGTGTAGAAAGTCAGCCCCACCAAGGCAGCACCTTCAAAATCTGGCTGATGACCGCCTAAAATCACCAATATTTACCAATATTTAATGGACATTTAGTGGATACCACATTCAGTTTTACCAGTACCACGCCAGCGACCAGCCCGCTCGTCTTCCCCATCGGCCACGGGGGTAGTAATCGGTTCATCACCAATGCTGGGGTAGCCTTGGTCATGTAGGGGGTTGTACATCACCTTGTATTCAGCAACATAGCTCCAGGATTGCTTACGGGTCCAGTTGGCCAGGGGGTTTATTTTGAGGCGGCCCCGGTCATCTAGCTCGACGATCGGCATGTTAGCACGGGTCGGGGCTTGGTCACGGCGGCGGCCGGTGATCCAGGCGATCGTACCCAGTTCCTCTAGGCCCCGGTGCAGCGGCTCAATTTTAGTAATGTTGTGAAACTGAGCAATATCTGTATCCCAGAGCACCTCACCATACCTAGCCGCAAACTCCTCGCGGCTATTAACCTCAAGGGTTTTGTAAGTTTTCAAGTTGAGATTGTAGTGAGCCGTAGTTTTTTGAACTAGCTCCAAGGTCTGGGGAAAATGGTACAAGGTATCCAAAAAAATCACCGGTACAGTAGCCTGCAAATCGCGATAGAGAATATCAGTAATCACCTGGTCATCGACATTAAAGGCACTGGTTTGCACCAAGCCTGTGGGGACATGCTCCACAGCCCAAGCCAAAATATCTCTGGGGCTAGCTGGTTCTAATTGCTTATTAATTTCCTCTAAATTCCACTGGGTGGAGGAAGTAGCTGTGGTCATAGTTTTTTTTGTAGCTAAGAATACTCCCTTAATCCTACTACTGAAGATACAGCTATGCTCAGGTGCAAGCTTGTGGAAAAACCGCATTCTTGAGGCTCAAAATCCCAGAATCATGAACTAAAAAAACATTCTTATCTTTAGGGATTTTCTGCATGAAATCTAAAGACAACCTATGAGCAAGTATACTTGCGTTAACATACTGGATAGTTAAACTTTCTCAACAATCGACCATGTGGTTTGTCATTCTTGGACTAGCTGGCGTAGGAGCTTGGCTAATTAGCACCATTTCTGGGGGAGGCAGCCCCTTCATCTTGGTTCCGATTATTAACTTGATGATCGATGTAAGTGCAGTACCCCCAGTTGTAACCATTGGAATGCTGATTGGTAATGCCCATCGGGCTGTGATGTTTGGCAAGGAAGTGGATTGGCAGATTACCAAGTGGTATGTACCGGGAGCGATCGTCGGTGGCGTTTTAGGCGCTTTTACTTACAGTCAATTTCACGCCCAGTGGTTACAGGTTGCGATCGGGCTGTTTTTGGCTAGTTCAATTTTTACCTACGGCTTTGGTCAAAAGGAAAAATCTTTTTCTGTTTCAGCCTGGTACTTTCTACCCGGTGGGGTGCTCTACGCTTTTTTATCTGGGGTGATTGGCAGTATTGGCCCGGTATTGAACCCGTTTTATCTCAACTATGGCTTGTTGAAAGAACGCATGATTGGCACCAAATCAGTGCATATGGTGGCTGTGCATCTAATTAAGATTATTGCCTACGCTGCCTTTGGTTCCCTGCACCCAGAGTATTTAGTTTACGGACTTTTGATCGGGATAGCGGCAATTCCCGGTAATTGGCTGGGGCAGATGGTTCTTCAGAGGGTGAGCGATCGACAATTTCGCTTATTGGTAATCAGTCTAGTCACCGTCAGCGGTCTGTTTATCCTCTGGCAGCAAAGAGACTTCTTCGGCATTAGCATCTAATCAATTAATTCCATTCACCTTGCAAGGTAAGTGCAGCCCAATAGTAGAGAGCCAGCCATTTTCGAGATTTAAACATTTCTGGCTGAACGGCTCTCAAGGCTGCCGCTGGTCTATGGCTTTGCTGCAAGTGAGGTCGAGGTTGCCATAGATTTGCTCAATAGAAAAACTTAAATTGATGCTTTTGAGTTCGATCGCATCCCCTGCTTGGTAGTTAATAATTAACCAATTCCCTACTGCGTTCTTATGATACAAATCTATTTCAATACTAGTGGAACTGACTAATAAATAATCTTGTAGGTTTGGATTTTTGCGATACAGTCTAAATTTCTAAATTTGCTACTTCTATCATAGTTTTCAGGGTTAGGAGATAGAAATTCAGCCGTGAAGCGGGGATAGGTAATGTAGTGGTGATCTTGTCGCGATCGTCACAGGTAACACTAGCATCGGGGGTAGGTGTAGTTACTGGTTTCAATGATGTTAATCTTGACATCAGAATTAACAGTTATACAGCCAGCATTTTCTAAATGATTATCGAACATGGCAATAATTCCATGATCAATGCTGCCGCCACTCACGGCATAAACTTGACCGTTGATCAATTCATGTTTTTCTAGTTGCTTTTCTTCCCATACAAAGTGTTCTTCTGGGGTAATCTGAAGAAAGTTTTTCTAACCTACAATTATGGGAAATCACTCCTCGGACGGGTTTGGTGATATTTTAATGATGATTTTAACCGCCAGAATGCCAAAGAAATCTCACATCTAAAGTGAAGCCGATTAAGACATCTTCCCCAGAAAGAAAATCTGGAGCTTCTAGGATTTCTACAGGTTGATTCAGGCGATAAATTCCTACTCTTTTACTTTTTGGGTCTAGGAGCCAACCCAGATGTAAACCATTAGCTTGGTATTCCGCCATCTTGATGGTTCCTTGGTGCCAAGAATCTGATGGTGAAAGTAGCTCGATCGCAAAATCCGGGCAGAGAGGTAAGAACCCCTGGCGTTGTTCTGGGGTCAGGGCATCCCACTTGACTTGGGAAATCCAGGCTGCATCGGGAGAGCGATCGCTCCCTTGGGGTAGTGAAAAACCAGTCGAAGAATCAAATACTTTTCCTGTCTTTTGCTGTTTATTCCAAAGATATAATTCACCAATAATTTCTGAATTCCAATTACCCATTTCTCCGCCCGTCGGAGCCATAATAATCAATTTTCCTTTTGCATTTCTCTCTAGTTTCATCTCTGGATTTGCTGCACAAAGCTGCCGAAACTGCTCCCGGTTCAAGGTCGTGATGGGACTGAGATCAAGGGTAATGGTAGTCATAGATTGCAGATGGGATTCATTGAAGATGTTTCTATCGTATTTCAAGCTTAAGTAAAGCCATTATGACTCAGCCTAATTCCATAATTGAATTAATACCTGCTGGTAAGTTTCAATATTGCCACAAAGATTTCTAAGCATTATCTTTGATTTAATTACGGGAGACTTTGCTGTAATTTTAGCTACCGCCTAAAAAACGTCATACTTTACAAAAAATCTAGGTATCAATCCAAATCTAAAGCCAACAGGATAACTTGTCCTCGATTAGTCACTGGCTAGGATCTGCTGAACTACTGTGAGGGCTGAGTAACTGACTCCGGCTGTGCCTTCCCCTGGGTGAGTGGAGTCGCCCGTGAGCCAGAGACGATCGCACGGAGTCCGGTTAGCAATGCCAAAGGGGCCAAAGGTACTCAATCGCTGGCCAATGCCTCCAACAATTCCGCGATCGCGCGCTGTAAACCGGTTAAAGGTTCTAGGGGTAGCCGCTTCTATATGGCGGATCAACTCCGGAGCCAAGTGGAAAAACTGTCCCAGTTTAGCCAAGGCAGTGGCAGTGTATTCCGCCTTGCGGCTTTGATAATCATTTCCCCACCAAAGCTTGGGGTCAGTAAATGAAGAGGCCGTAATCGTAGCCTGGCCAGCGGGAGCACGCCCATCCTCTGGTTGACTGACCGAAACAAACAGAGAATTATTTTCCCCAATGGGCCCGGCGGGGTCGTAGAGAAACTGGAGATGGGGCGGGCAGTTGCTGGGAATAGCCGCTTGAGCTACCCCCAAGTAAATTACAAATGCCCCTGAGGCGGGGGGCAGGTTAGTTACTCGCCTCTGGTAGCTTGGAGGGACATGATCTAAAAGCTTGATCAAGTCTTGGACAGTAACATTGGCCACTACATGATCGGCGGGTTCACTCCAAGTACGGCCACTGTTTTGATCTTTGACTTGGATGGCTGTGACTCGACCTTGGTCAGTAGTAATTCCTGTAACTGTGTGGCGCATCATCAGCCGGCCTTGGTGCTTGGTCAGACCAGCCAAGAGGCGATCACTCAAACTTTGCATACTGCCGTGGAGATGAAATAAACCCTGGGGAGCTTGGGAGACGCTCAATGCCGTAGCCGCATAGAGCAGGGCAGTTTCCGCCGAGTTTACCTGGGAGTAGAGCTTGAGTTGCAGATCCAAAAAAGTCCGTAGGCGGCGATCGCCCGCTAAACCCAACAACCGCAGCACATCCCCCACAGTCATCAGAGCAAAAGGAGCGGTGACTAGAGTATCTGGGCGCACTGCCTGAAGCAACCGCCCCAAATCCCACCAACTGCGGGGCGGTAGCACCGGATTGCGGGCTTGAAATTGCCAACTGGCTTGGAATAACGTCTGGAGCAATTGCCAAAATCTTTCGCTCCCAGGAAACTGCCGTAGCCTCTCGTGGTGCCATTTTTCCGGGTCGCGCCAGACATTGATTGGGCTATTTTCACCCGGCAGGTAGACAGCGCAGGCCGGCTCGCAGGGGCTAGCAGCCGGTGGTTCTATTCCCAGTTCCCTAAAAATTCGATCGTGAATTCCCCCAGGTTCTAACCCAGCCACTTGAGTTGCCCCCACATCGAAGGTAAAACCCCGCCGCTTAAAGGTAGAAGCACACCCCCCCGGCACCAACGCCTGATCAAAAATTGTTACTTGGTAGCCATGTTTGGCTAACAAAGCTCCCGCTGTCAGCCCCCCAATGCCTGCCCCGATTACCACAACTCGCTTTGCCATAGGGCTAAAATCCACTCAATATATGTCCATAAATAAATGCTAAGGGATTTTTAAAGAGCTTGAGATCAGCCCAAACACCATTTGGAGTAACCTGTGTAGCTAGGGATTGATCAAGATTATCCACGGTATTTTCCTAATGGGTAGGCTAGTCCTAAAGCTGCAGGATTTGAGGTTCCAAGGAAGATATCAAGGAGGTAACTAATTGATATGGCACTTTTTGACGAAGTGGCGGTCACTGCCTGATCAAAAATCACTAACTAGCAAAGATTTCAAAAATAGAGTTATGTTTCTTGCTGGTGTATTAAAGCTCCAGTGATGATGATAATCATTAAAGTACTTTGGCTGCCTTGAAAAATTTTCGGGGAGCCTGTGGGCTAAAAACTTTATCAAATTAGCCTAGATAGATATTTTAGATTCTTTTCAAAGTCTAGCTTGTGGTTGTACTTACTAGATTTTAAGTATGTTTTCCTTGGGGACGATCGCCTATCAAGCTAGCCCGTCAACTACACATATTTATCTAAGTCAGCCCCATTAGTGTAATAAAATATAAAGCTTCTATTAACATTTATACCTATTTATATCTATCTATAAGACACGCTTATAGCATTGACACTTGTTATAACAAGATCCGCTAGCAAGAATATGTGTATATCGTAGTATTTTAGTTATCAGAATGGTAATGTAAGGTATCTCTAGCCTTGTCAAATGCGATATCTATCCACTTATCCATAAATTATCCACAAAGGTTGGTTCTAGAAAATGACTGTAGCCCGTGTTCTAAGTAAAGATGAGATCGATAAGCTTTTCAACGAAGGCTTTCAGCTAGACCGCGATCGCGCCCTGTTTGGCATGTGCCTCTATACTGCCTGCAAAATTAACGAGGCTTGCATGATGCACACAGTAGACGCTTTCCAAGGTAACAAAGTACGTTCTCATCTGCTAATTCCTAAAATTGACCCCGATGGCAAGCGAGTCAGCCGCAATGTGCCTACCCATCCCCAATTAGAGGAATGGCTGAGGGGCTACCGCCCCTTTGTAGGTGACCATCCCTACCTATTTCCCGGTCGGCACGGGCGGGGTTATATCAACCCCCGTTCGGCCGCCGCCATCCTCAAGCAGGCCTGTGATCATTTGGGACTTGATGGCATTAGCACCCATAGCTTTCGTAAAACTACCCTGGTTAAACTTTGCAAGGATGGCCTAGACATTCCTTCTCTACTGAGCATCTCTGGTTTAGACAGCGTAGCAGCCTTGCAAAAGTATCTCAACTTGGGAGACACCAACTTGAGCGAAGCAATTACTTCTTTAAATTTCTAGGCCCACTTGCCCAGTTAAATTAATTAGGCCCTCTTTAGGAGGGCTTTTTTAGGCCAATTAGCCAATTAATCGATCGTAACCAGGATAATCCGCAGGAAGTCTAGACTTACCAAGCAATTGATTAACACCTGCTGGGCGGTTTCCGGTGAGATTGGTTCTAAGGTTTGGGGGGATAGGGGATGGATCTTTTGCCATCGATCTAGTAGGTGGTTGAAGGGCTGGGGGCTGTTAAAAAGCGGCCATAAAACCGTAGCTGCGATCGTTACATCTAGAACCGGAGCATTAATAGATGATCGCAGATGAGGCAGGGGCAAAGGCATAGCTTGGTTGATGCACTGATCAATTTCCTGCTTAAATTCTTCTTTATTGAGGAGGGGATGGAGGTGAATTTGGGCATTCTGCCACTGGTTGACCGACCAATCAGATAGTGGTGCTGGCTTGGGTGCAGCGCAAGTACACCAAAAATCTAACAGGCGATGATTGGAGTTGAGGAGATCGTAGGCGTGGAGTTGCTGGGCAAGGGGGAGTTGCTCTAGCTGGTTTTTGACTGGTGATTCCCCTTGCCACAGTTGGTTCATGTCCCATTGATCAACCATCTCAATTAAAGTCAAATCAGCTTTTTCCAATAGCTCAAACATCTGGGGTATGGTAAAACCTTTGTCTCCCACCAGCATATGATTGGCCAAGATTGACTTGGGGTCAGACTCAAACCGATGACTCCAAGTGTTTAACTTTAGTAGGGTATCATTTTTGAGCGATCGCATAAGCTCAGAAAAAAGGGCAATCTCCTCATCCCCTGGGTTATGATCCATCAAACCCAACAGCTCAGCCAGTCTTTGTCCTCGAAAATAACGATTCCGCTGGTAGGCATCGTGGAGGTTGGCACGTAGAACCCCAGTCGGCTTGAGCACAGACCGCATCGCCAGCAGACCCGCCAAGGGATCAGGCAATAGATATAAAACTTCATCACAATGAATATAGTCAAAACTGATCCCCAGGGTAGGTAACTCCTCTAGGGGCATAACGTGGAATTCCACATTGGTAAAACCCTTAGTTTCTGCCCTAGCCTGGGCCATGGCGATCGAACTAGGGGAAATATCTACCCCGACTACCCGTGCCCCCGGATTAGCCGTGGCTAAAATTAAGCTATCAAAACCACTGCCACAGCCAGCATCCAAAATCACAGCCGAACTGGTATCGAGAAATTTTTGATTTTTTAAGTAAAAAGGGGTAACAATATCAAACCTGTGGAGATAGATGACACTGCTGGGAATATCTTCTTCAATTGGAATATTTGGGTAGGGAGTGTCATCAAACTGTTGCCGGATTTTTTCTTTAATTTGGACTGGGGAATCTGCTGATTGCATGGGTTTCATCAAAAAAAGTTATCGCCAAGCGAGGGTGGCTTGATTGAGTTTAGCTAAGTCCTGGGAATCTAGGCTCCAGCCCATGGCTAGGGCATTGTCTTGGGCTTGTTGGGCATTTTTGGCCCCAGCAATGGGAATTGCTCCCTGGCAAATTAGCCAGTTGAGGGCTACTTGGGCGGGGGTACGGTCATATTGCTTGCCAATATTTTGCAGCAAATCCAGCACCGGTGCAATTTTTGCTAATCCCTGGGGGCTGAAGTTGTAATTCCAGCGGCGGGCCCCCTGGGGAGTCGTGTAGTTATCTGGGCTGTATTTACCGGTCAGTAATCCCTGGGCCAGGGGGCTGTAGGCCAGTATGGTTATGCCTAGTTTTTGGGCTGTTGCCTGAATACCATTAGTTTCAATTTGCCGGGCTAACAGTGAGTAGCGGACTTGGTTGACCGCTAGGGGAATGCCTTGATTGGCTAGATAGTTGTGAGCTTCTGTCATTTGGGCAGCGGAGTAGTTGCTGACTCCCAGGGCTTTAATTTTGCCGACTTTGACTTGGGAGGCAAGGGTGGTCATTAGGCTTTCTTGGCTGAGGAGGAAGCTAAAGGGGGCATGGACTTGGTAGATATCGATGCAGTCGATTCTAAGCCGCTCTAGACTGCAGTCGATCGCATCAATTACAGACTGGGGGCTAAATCGCCAAGGCAGGGGCATGTATTTACTGGCAACTAATACCGGGCGATCGCTGTGCTTAATAAATTGCCCCAACAGCAACTCCGACTCTCCAAAGCCATAGACCTCGGCTGTATCAAACCAATTGATACCGTGATCGAGGGCTGCATCAAAGGCTTGTCGCAACTGAGTAGAATCGTAATCTCGTCCGTAGCTCCAGAAAAATTGATCTCCCCACGCCCATGTACCGATGCCGACAGTGGAGAGGGTCAAATCTGTACCGGGCAAATTTGTGGTTAGGTTCGCGCTAGTCATACTTGATGGAATGGGTGACTGTATGGCTATAGCTTAAAGCCCCTTAATCAATAAGGGGGGGGGGGAGTACCACTCAAGTTTTTGAGTCGCCGGGTTACTTGAGCTGTTTTTTCAGGATATGTTCTTGGGGATTATACCATAAAGCCGCCCCTAGCCTAGTTGATCAAGATCAAGTAAATCTAGTGGCTTGATCTTAGGAAAAATCCTATCTATCAGTGAATATAAATATTAGGGACGAGGACTACTTAACCCAAGTTAATAACTGAGTAAACTTACTTTATTAACTCCTAGCTATTAACTACTGTTTTCAGTGATTTTGCTATGCTGAATTAGGGAGGGTTAAAGGCAGTAAAACTTCCAGTTAACCAGTAGTTTCTTGAGCGCTTCCACACACTAAAACATCACAAAAAAGACATCCGGGGGCGGGGTTATGGTGCAGCAATACATGGGTAGATTATCACTAGTTCAGAACCTTTGGCTAACGGTGGGCAAAGTGTCGATCGCCACCTTAGCGATATCAGCTTTAGCAGCATCTGTTGCCACGGCGGTTCATCAGCCTATGACTGTGGCATCTGCAAATTCATCAATTAGGGACAGTAATCAACAGATTTATCTTTATGGGCAAATCCCCCAAAGGGATCAAATTGGACGCGAATACTTTGTATTTGAAGTCAATCAAGGTCGAGTCCTAGGAGCTTTTTACATGCCTAGTTCTGAATTTAGCTGCTTCCGTGGCACCATCAACAGCAACCAGATGGAACTACAAGTTTACAACCCCTATGACCAGACTGCTCTGGCTCATCAAGTTGCCAGGCAACAATCTCCTGAGGTGGCTGCTCTACGTGATACTAACCTGAATGCTCCTTTGTCATCCTTGAGTTATCCCCATAGGGTTGGCTTGGATAGCTATCATCAGATCAATGAGATTACCGAGACTGATCGCCGCATCCTCTCCATGTGTCGATCGCGCCACCAGTAAACAGCCTTAGCTTTGGGTAAGAGATGTTTGGTGTTGTGTAAAGGTTCTAGGCAATTGTCCTAGGACTTTTTTTGGGGTTGTCGCTGTAGTACATATATTCTATAATGAGTTTATTAGGCCAGTACAAGCTCTAGATCATCTTTAGCCCATTAACCCCAAGTATTTTCTATGACCAAGCATTATATCCTTGCGATCAATCCCCAGGCGGCCTATGACTGGAACCGCCACGTTCTTAGCCACCCAATCACAGGCGATCGTCCTGAACTGGCTGACATCATTGCTGAAGCAGTTAGCCAACAGGCCGGTTCTTACCTAGTATCTGTAAAAATTGAGGTGGAAGTTTTAGAAAAAATTATCAATCCTGCGCCAAAACTCCAAGAGGCTCCCGACTGGGCAGCCTAGGTTTTATAAATTTTTCTTTCCTGCTAATCAGTAGTGCGATATTGCACTACTTTTTTTATTGTTGATTTATTAAGACTTTTCCCCGACTTAATTTACTAATTTAAGACTAGTAAACTTGTGGTAGTGAGACTAAAAACAATCAAGATAAGTTACTACCCATTGGGTGCTTCTTCTGGGGCAGACAGCCCACAAACTAGACAAACTGAAAGACTTATTGACCAAGACCACTATTACAGTTATTCTTTTGGTTTAGGTAAAACCTCCTTGCTAAGTAACGCCCCCAAAACTGTTAATTGAAACGGTGCTGTAATCAACATTTTGGGTAGAGGCTGTGCCCTTTGGCGTTGAGTAAGTTACCCAACAGATCAAGTACATAGGTATAACTATTAGTGCTAGTTAATTTAGAGACTCGATACCATGCAAAGTGGCACTAATTTTGAGAATGATAATTGGAGTTGGCAACTCCAACAGCTTGGTCAACGATTCCAGGAGTGGTGGGAATTTTACAGTCGGGATTTTGGGCGGCGGGTAGAGCCGTGGTTACCGCCAGAGTGGTGGAAGTACTTGAATATTCCTGATTGGTTGTATAACTTACTTTTATGGGTTACTTTTACCTGGCTAGTGGTGTGGTTGACTCTCCGATTTTTGCGTTGGCGATCGCCCTACTCACTTCGTGGCTTGGTTCCCCAGCCGCAGTCCTCACAGCCAGCAAGTGGCAAATCCTTGATTCGTAAAGGCCAACAGTATGCGGCCCGGGGCAACTATACCGAGGCTTGCCGTTATCTTTATTTGGCAATGCTGGAATTACTCCATGAAAAGGGGCAAATACCGCAGCAGCGCAGTCTTACGGACGGGGAATACCGCACCCTTCTAGCTAGCTTACCGGGGAGCGATCGCTACTATTACCTAATCGATATTCATGAGCAGCTATGCTTTGCCGAGCAAACCATGTCAGTAGATGTGTTTGAGCAGTGCCGAGTAATCCTGATTAACCTAGAGAAGACTGCCAAACCAAAGCCCAACTAAGCCCCATGCGACGAAACCATTTAATTACGATTATTCTTGTTGTTTTATTTTTAACTTTCTTAATTGTTACTCCTACCCAACAACGTAAAACTGATGGGTCTACCTACGGACGTACCCCCAATGGTTATGGAGCTTGGTATCAGTACATGGCTGAGCGACAGACCCCCGTAAAACGTTGGCAGCGCAGTAGTTTACCGCCAGCTAACTCTAGCTTGCTGCGGGTTTATCCCCGGTATACTAGTGGCACCCTCAGCGAAGCTGAGGAGCAGTGGCTGGAGGCGGGCGGTGTACTGGTGATTTTGGGGGTAAAGCAAGCCCCGACGATCGCCCCCTACCGTAGCCAGCTACCCAGCAAATTTGGCCCGGTGCTCATTGAAACTAGCCGCCGCTACGAAAGTATTGCTGCTCAGCGTATCTTGGGCGATGCCGCCGGAGCGATCGTCTGGCAGCAGCGTAAGGGCAAAGGGCGATTGATTCTAGCCACAACTCCCTACTTGGGGGCCAATGCCTACCAAGCCACGCCGGGTAACTTTGGGCTATTGGCTGACCTGTTGGGTGATCAACCAAATAAATTTGTGGATGAATATATTCACGGCTACCGGGATGTGAATGATCCTGATTTAGAATCTCAGCCGGATATCTGGGGCTACCTGGCCCAGACTCCTGTGGCGGTGATGTTTCTCCAGGTGATCGTTTTGGTGGTGATTGCAACTGTAGCCCTAAACCGCCGCCTAGGCCGGCCTCTGCCCTTGGTTAATCCTCCTGTAAACAACAGCGAAGCCTACATCCGAGCGATCGCCGCAGTCCTCCAAAAAGCCAATAGCCAAGATTTTCTCCGGGAGACAATTGTCCGGGCCGCTAAAGCTAAACTCCAAAGACACCTTGGTCTGGGCACCAGCGATGACCTATCTTTACTAGCGGCTTGGCAGCAGCAATACCCCCAGGATGGGGAGACCCTCCGGCGGCTCTTAGCACGATCAACCAAGGCGATGAGCGATCGCCAACTTTGGCAATGGCTCCAGCAATGGCAAAAACTCAGCCAAATTTGCCATCGGTAAAATAGTCACTCCAACCTTCCCATGATTTGCCCAACCAGTCGCTGATTACACCCCGACCCTCCTCCAAGAAAGGAATAGATAGTAAGTTCCCCAAAAGTCTCACCTGCGACCTTGAGTCTCAAATCAGTCAACTGACGTACTTAACCTACCCCCCACCGGTCAAATAGCCATGGCAGACCAAAACATCCAGAACAACCTCCTTGAGCATCTGCGACAATTAGTCCGGGAGCGAGACCCCTATATGGCCAGTGGCGGACACTTTTTCGTTAAGCAATACATCCGGCAGACCCTTACCCAGTGGGGGAATGTGACTACCCATGACTTTGAATACCAAGGCAGGCAGCACCAAAACCTGTTGTTAAACTTGCCCGCCCGGCAGCCCAAAAGCCAAGACTTGATCTTAATTGCCGCCCACTACGATGGTGTACCAGGCTCCCCGGCTGCTGATGACAATGCCACTGGGGTTGCGGTACTCCTAGAGTTGGCTAGGATGATTCAGTCTCAACCTCTGGCATACCCGGTGCAGTTGGTGGCCTTTGATTTAGAGGAGTATGGTCTGATTGGCAGCCGTGCCTATGTGAAGCAACTCAAAAGCCAAAACCGAGGAATTCGGCTGATGTTGTCTTTAGAGATGCTCGGCTATTACGATGCCAGCCCCAATAGTCAAAAATATCCCGCGGGCTTGGAGTTGATTTATCCAGATACTGGGGATTTTATTGCTTTAGTAGGTAATTTCCGTACTCTATTAGACCTTTGGCAGATGAGCGATGCGATCCGCAGAACTGGGACTAAGTGTGAGTGGCTGCCTTCTCCTAATCGGGGTTTGTGGGTACCGCAGACTCGTCTTAGTGATCATGCTCCTTTCTGGGATGAGGGTTATCCGGCGGTTATGGTTACGGATACGGCTTTTCTACGTAATCCCCACTACCATCAGCCGAGCGATCGCCTAGAAACGATTAACTTGGATTTTCTATCTGGGGTGTGTACAGGTCTGGGGGCCGCCTTGGCTGGGTTGTAGGTTGCCCCCGACTGTCCAATTTATCTCAGAAATCTCCTGAGGATATTTTGGAGGTACTTTACTCGACCCCTTCGATCTTGTCTTCGACTTCTTGGTAGAGCTGCCTGAGGCGATCGAGATTGGCTTCACTGGTTTCCCAATAGCCCCTGGCATTTACCTCCAGTAAAGTCCCGACCATCTTACGGAAGGAGTGGGGATTGAGGTTCATCAAGCGCTGTTGCATGGCTTGGTCTTCAATGAAGGTGGTGTTGGTATCTTCATAGATCCAGTTATCCACGGCCCCAGCGGTAGCACTCCAACCCATGGTATTAACTAGGCGTTTGGAGATTTCCCTGACCCCTTCGTAGCCGTGGGAGAGCATTCCTTCATACCACTTGGGATTCAGTAGCTTAGTGCGGGCATCCAGCCGTACGGTTTCTGAGAGGGTCCGCACTTGGGCGTTGGCAGTGGTGGTGTCGGCAATTAAGGCGGTGGGCCGCTTGCCGTCATCCCGGAGTCTGCCCACTAGCTTGGTGGGGTCTGAGTCAAAATAGTGGGAGACATCCGTGAGGGAGATCTCTGAAGAGTCGAGATTTTGGAAGGTGACTTCGGCGGTTTTGAGGGCTGCTGTGAATATTTTTTCTGATTGTTCGATCGCCCCTGGGTTGTCGGAGTTGAAGGCAAAAGACTTACGGGCTAGGTACATATTTTGCAGTTCTTCTTCGCTCTCCCAAGTGCTGTTTTCCACCGCTAGGTTGATGTTGGAGGAGTAGGAGCCGGATGCGTTGGAAAAGACCCGAGTGGCTGCTTGGCGCAGGCTGACCCCCAATTCCTGGGCCTGTTGGAGGGCGTGTTTGCGGACGAAGTTCATTTCCAGGGGTTCGTCAGCTTCGGCGGCCATTTTGACGGCGCGGTCAAGTAAGTTCATTTGATTGATGAACAAATCCCGGAATACTCCAGAGCAGTTGATTACCACATCAATTCTTGGTCTGCCCAGTTCCTCCAGGGAGATTAACTCTAGTTTGTTGATTCGCCCCAGGGCATCGGGTACGGGCTTGACCCCCACCATCCACATGATCTGGGCTAGGGATTCGCCGTAGGTTTTGATGTTGTCTGTACCCCAAAGTACACAGGCGATCGTTTCTGGGTAATGGCCTTGGTTTTCGGCCCGTTGCCGCTCCAAAAGCCTGTCTACCACAACCTTGGCAGTCTTCACCGCCGCTGCCGTCGGGATAGCTTGGGGGTCTAACGCATGGATATTTTTACCTGTGGGCAGCACGTCGGGGTTGCGGATTGGGTCGCCGCCGGGGCCGGGCAGGATGTATTCCCCCTCCAGGGCCCGCAGCATTGCCCCCAGTTCGTTATCGGCACAAACCTGCTGCAAGCAAAATTCTAGGTATTCAAACAGAGGTTTGAGGGGAGAAGCTTCGATGTTGGTGTAGCCAGCGTCGTGCAGGGCCCCCAGCCAAGGTTCTTTTTTACCCATGTTTAGGAAGTTCAGCCGGGATACTAGGGATACCCGCCCATCGGCATCGGTTTGTTCTCGGACGAGGGCGGCGATGGCGGCCCTTGTGGCCTGGGTGATTTCCTGGAGTAGTTGTACGGCCTCTAGGTTGCCGAGGTCATTTTCTCGGTAGAGTTGCTCGATGTCTTTGCCGAGGCTCTGGGCAATGATCCGGGGCAGGGAGAGGATTTCCTCTTCTTCGCGATCAAGGCTGGCAATGTTGACTAGGGTGGCGATCGCTTCCTCGGCTGTGGGGGGCTTACCGATGACATGCAAGCCGCAGGGCAAAAGCCTTGATTCAATCTCCATGAGTTTTTTGTAGATCAAACCGACGATCGTATCCCGCTGCTCATTGGTTAGTTCCTTGGCCTCTACCGCCGGCAGGTTCACATCTTTGTCTAAGTTCACCAACCGAGCCTTATCCATAATTGTGTCTACAATCTGCACACCCCGCCCAGAATCCTTGAGGGTTTGGTAGGAGCCAATCAGCTCGTTCAACTCCCGTAACCCCTTGTACAGTCCAGCATTTTCGGCCGGGGGAGTCAGGTAGGAAATGGTTTCAGCGTAGCTGCGCCGTTTAGCGATCGTTGCTTCACTGGGATTATTAGCGGCGTAGTAGTAGATGTTGGGAATACCACCAATCAGGTTGTCTGGGTAGCAGTCCCCAGACATGCCAATTTGTTTGCCGGGCATAAACTCTAAGGAACCATGGGTACCAAAGTGTAACACCGCATCTGCTTGCCAGATCTGCTCTAGGTAGGTGTAGTAAGCCGCAAACCCGTGGTGGGGGCTAGCAGAGCGGGAGAACAACAGGCGCATTGGGTCGCCTTCATAGCCAAAGGTGGGCTGTACGCCAATAAACACATTGCCAAATTCCTTGCCGAAAATCAGCAGGCTTTCTCCATCGGTGTTGAGCTGTCCCGGCGGGGGGCCCCAGTTTTCCTCTAGGCGATCGGAGTAGGGAGTGAGTCTTTCATATTCCGGTACGGGCATCCGGTAGGCAATGTTCAATTCCGGGCTGTTGTATTGGGCCTGGGCATCGTGGATCACTTCCTGCATCAAGGCTTCGGCAGATTCCGGTAGCCCTTGGACATCGTAGCCGTTGTTTTGCAGAGCTTCCATGACTTTGTAGATGGAGCCAAACACATCTAGGTAAGCGGCAGTGCCCACATTACCTTTGTCGGGTGGGAAGCTGAAGACGGTGATGGCAACTTTTTTGTTGAGTTTAGGTTTGCGGCGTAGGTTAGCCCATTTGAGAGCGCGCTGGGCGATCGCTTCTACCCGGTCTTGCAGAGCGATTGCTTTGCCAGTGGCCCCGTCGCGCCCAGAAAGAATAATTGGTTCGATCGCCCCATCCAGCTCAGGGATAGCAATTTGCAAAGCCACTTGAATTGGATGCAGCCCCAATTCACTGGCCTCCCACTCTTCAGTGGTCTGGAAGACCAGCGGTAGGGCCACCATGTAGGGGCGGTTCAGCTTCCTCAGGGCTTCGATCGCCTTGGGATGATCCTGGCGGGCCGGGCCGCCAACCAGGGCAAATCCGGTCAAGGAGACCACCGTATCCACTAGGGGCTGCCCAGATACAGGATCGTAGAAGAAAGCTTCCACGGGCTTAGAAAAATCTAACCCCCCCGCAAACACAGCGATCACCCTTGCGCCACTGGCTTCCAATTCCTGCACCATGGCCACGTAGTGGGCATCGTCACCAGTTACCAAGTGAGTCCTTTGGAGTACTAGGCCAACGCAGGGAGCTAGGGGATCCTTCAGGTCACCGGAAATATCGCTCCGGCTGTTGTACCAATTCAGATATTCCTTGACATCCTCAAACATCTGGGGAGCTAAAGGATGCCAGATGCCTTGGTCTGGGTAGGTGACTGGCTCTTGGAAAGCCAGCTGCATTTGCCCTTTGAAGACGTATTTTTCTGCCAGCATGATCAAAAAGTTCTCCAGGTTTTCCTGGGAGCCGCCCAGCCAGTACTGGAAGCTGAGCATGAAGTTACGGGCATCCTGGGCCTTTTCCATGGGCAGGTATTTCAAGACCTTGGGGAGGGTCTGCAATAGCTTGAGCATTCCGTCTTGGAAGGAGGAGCCGGATTTTTCCCGCCGCTTTTTCATAAATTGGGCGATCGCACTTTTGCTTTGCCCCAACTGAGCCATGCTAAAACTGCCCATTTTGTTGAGGCGCATCACCTGGGGCATGGAGGGGAAGACCACCGCCACATCAAGATTGTCTCTAACAGGCTCCACCGCAGCCACTACTTTCTCAGCCAGCTCTTCAATGAAAATCAGCGAAGCAATGAAGATATTTGCTTCCGCTACATCTCGGCAAAATTCCTGGTAGTTATCGGGGCTGCGGAGTTCTTCGATCAAGTAGCCACTCACTGCGATCGCCAAGTGGGGATTTTTGGCATTGATACTGTTCACCGCAGCGGAAATAGCACTCTGATACTGGCTTTCTAGCACGACATAGACCACCTTTAATAAACTACGGCCATTAATTTCAACTGGGTTGATCCGGCGTGTGGTGGACTTGACGTGGGTAAACATAAAGTCTTGCTCCTAGGTTTGTCTTTAGATAAATCCATTAAAAATTATCACCAGAAAAACTCTTCAAATCGACGTTTCCAATTTGATCTGACACATTTTGATAAGAATTCCGGGTCTTTGCTTAAATATTTTTAACAAATATGTGAGTATATACTTAAACTTTAAGAAATAAAAATTAACCTTGACAATAATCCTAGTTAGTCCATTGCTGTGATAGATAAGAGCAGCGTAGATACTATCTAAATCCAAGTCTTTCTACAGCCAATTCTGGGTTTAGTTCTTCAGTAAATTTGAGGCATACTGCTGGGAGGTTTGCCAAAATCTATCATCAAAATGGCATATGACATGGGAGTCAGCAAACTTTAATTTTTTGCGATCGGATGACGTGCAGTTAGTCCGTCTCGGTGCGCTGGCTGAACGCTATTTCCAAGATGACCCCAACACTTGCTTGATTAAGTTACGGCAGTTTGCTGAGCTTTTAGCACAGATGACCGCTGCCAAGACAGGGCTATTTATCTCTGCAGAGGAAGCTCAAGCAGATCTCTTGCGGCGCTTGAAGGTAGAACGGGTGATCCCACCCCAGGTCGCCGATCTGTTTCATCAAATCAGGATGGTGGGCAACAGGGCGACCCATCAATATATGGGCAATCATGGGGAAGCCCTGACTCAATTGAAAATTGCCAGAAACCTGGGCATCTGGTTTCACCGGACATTCAGTGGGGATGCCAATTTTAAGGCAGGGGCTTTTGTGCCGCCGCCGAACCCGGCTGACGTAACCGCAGATTTAGCCGCCGAACTGGAACGGTTAGGCGGGGAACTGGAGAAGACCCGTAGCGAGGCAGAAAAAGCCAAGCTAGCCGCTGAGGAACACGCCAGAGCGATGTTAAGTGCGGCGGAGCAGGCCCGTCGAGACGCTGAGGAACGAGCTTTCTGGGAACAGCTCGCCGTTGAATCTGAACAGGCAAGAGCCGCCCTTGAAGTTCAACTAGTTACGCTTCAGACCGCCGCTAGACAGTTGCCAGCGCAGCAGATTTGTAAACATGCGGTTTTGGCAGTAGTATAGGTACCTAGTTTTAGTTTCGCGTCCGAAAGTATGGCTACCCAATACCTCTCTGTAAAAGAAACCTCTGAAATCTTAAACTGCTCGGAGCAATATGTTCGTCAGCTCCTCCGGTATGGCGAAATCAGTGGGGAAAGGATCAGCAGTCGGTGGATCGTAGCATCAGGGTCTGTTCAGAACTACCGTATCAAGGGAGAAGATGTCAGCTCAAAAGTCCCCGATCGTGGGCGACGCTCGTTTAGCAAACCTGAACTAAAAGCCCTAAGTTTTTTCTCTGGTTGCATGGGTCTGGACTTGGGACTAGAAAAGGAAGGCATCCAGGTGTTACTTGCTTGTGAAATCGATACAGCCGCCCGGAAAACGATTGAAATCAATCGACCAGATATGGCGCTGATCGGGGATATTCGGGATTACTCAGCCACAGAAATTCGATCATATGCAGGATTGAGTTCGACTGATGAGATTGATGTAATTGTTGGTGGTCCGCCATGCCAAGCCTTCAGCAGTGCGGGAAAGCGTCAAGGATTCAACGATGAACGGGGCAATGTCTTTTTAGCGTTCATCGATTTAATTACTGCACTCAAACCCAGATTTGCAGTCATTGAAAACGTTCGAGGATTATTATCTGCTCCGTTGAAGCATAGGCCGCATGAAATGAGAGGAAGGAGTTTTCCACCATTATCTCAAGACGAACAAAGAGGAGGCGCATTACTTTTCATCATACAAATTTTAAAAGATGCAGGATACAGTGTTTCTTTTAACCTATACAACACTGCTAACTTTGGGTCTCCGCAGCAACGAGAAAGGGTTGTCATTGCTTGTAGTCGGGATGGAGAAAAACTCCCCTACCTCACACCCACTCATTCAGAAAAGGGTCTCTATGGGCTGCCAAGATGGAAAAGTTTACGAGAAGCCTTGGAAGGTCTTCCCAAGGATGGACATCATTTTGTCAAGTTTCCTGAAAAACGGCTCAAGTATTACAGGTTACTCAAACCTGGACAATACTGGCGGGACTTGCCAGAAGAGCTACATCAAGAAGCACTAGGAGCCTCCTATCATGCGGGAGGTGGAAAAACGGGTTTTTACCGCAGGCTAGCTTGGGATAAACCTGCCCCCACGTTGGTCACTCATCCCGCGATGCCGGCAACGGATCTAGCCCATCCAGAAGAGGATAGACCCCTTAGCATTGAAGAATATAAGCGGATTCAAGAATTTCCAGACGATTGGATTATCGCAGGTACTTTACTCGATCGATATCGGCAAGTTGGCAATGCCGTACCCTGCTCTCTAGGACGGGCGATCGCTAGGATGTTGCTATCTCATATTCGGGATGAACAGCCGATTACCTATCCAGATTTCCCCTATTCCCGCTACCGTAAAACCGATGATATCAGTTGGATGAAGGATATGGGTTGTTTTGAAGAATCCTTCGCAAAACAACTATCCCTCAACTTCGTTTGATGAGTTTGACAAATCCTTCCAAGGATTGTTTACCTCAATGGCTAGGGCATCTGGATTGCGGATTAAAACCTGTTGAACAAAGGTAACGAAGTTTTCCTCTGAAAAGCGATTCGTATTATACTTGTCATTGAAATAAGACCATCGATAGGAACCTGTTCTGGCATCAACCCGATACCATTTCTCAATGGGCTGATTAATTCTTACTCTGGAAGATGAACTATTTTCTGAGTTGCTACGATTCTTGACCTGTAAAAGAGAACCATTGACATTACAAAAATCTACGTGCCGAACAGATTCTCCCCAACAACAATACCAACCATAATCAGCAAGTTGCTCAGCTAGAAACTCCTCTACTAGTAATCCTTGAATGTTTTCAGCAGACATCGATAACCTATGGGCATATTTGATTTGCTCAAGATGTTCTATTGTCAATCCTGTTAATCGAGCGTTGATAATGATACTGATTATTGGATCGGCAACTGTGCTTGGGAGTTGAGAGATCCGCCTTGAAATTCGATTTTCATAACTATCGTTATATTTCTTTAACCAAGCCTTGGCTAACGCTTCTGGCGTATTGGCTTTTAGGGTTGGAGAGAGTCCTGGATTTCTGTAGCAAGCCGAGAGAATCGTTTGGTGTGCTTCAAGCCATAGCTGACCTTGTTCAGAGAACGCATCTTCAAAAATCTTTAAAAAACTTTCTTCGGTATTTGAAGTGCTAATAATGCTATCGAAGTTCACAGACATCTGATGTTTTTCCCTGAACGTACAAATCATGCAGCAGAAATGTCCACAATTGTACGCCACAGTGATTTTCTTGGGTTGGCTCCTCAAAGCTTAAACGGTTGTTCTCGAACAGGCAAGATATCAGCTACTGCCTCAGCCCAGACTTGAAGCCATCGAACAGCCACGCCCGCCCTGCATACGGTGCAAATTTTTGGGGAACCTGTGTTCACCTACTCCTATCGGGAGGAGGTGATTGACGGGTTTTTGATCGACCATGAGCCACCCGTGCAGATTACAACTGCCTTAGCACAGAGCGGCATTCGCTTTCAGGCGGGGGAAGCTCTAGATGCCATCTATTCGCCCACCGGGCATCTACAGCGCATCTACGCCCCCGACGACCTGCACTTTGATGTAGATGAGTTCAATAGGGACGTGATCACGGTTCCCTTTAATCAGATGGTTGCCAGGGAATTAGCTAGACATTACGTTACGGAGCTAACCTATCTGCTGTTTCTGAAGATGCTGGCAGAAACGGGTAAGGAAGACCGGTTGCCGATGGCGTATCGCTGGGGTGAACTCGATCGCCGTGAAGGGTTAGAGCAGTTGGAGTTTTACCGTCAGCTTTTGTTGGACTTGGGTAACCCAAAACAGGTAAGCGATCCCGTAGTGTTGGCGATTTTTAAGGATGCTCAAACCCGCTTGCGGAAGCCTACCAATTTGAAGGCACTGACGGATGCGATCGATCGCCTGGATTGGTTTTCGGCACGGGAAGAGGGGTTGGGCAATCTCTATGAAGGGCTGCTGGAGAAAAACGCCGCTGAGAAGAAATCTGGGGCAGGGCAGTACTTTACACCCCGTCCATTGATTGATTGCCTGGTGCGGCTGGTGAAACCCCAAGTGGGGGAGGTGATCCAAGACCCGGCGGCAGGCACGGGCGGTTTTTTGGTAGCGGCGGATCAGTACATCAAAAAGCAAACGGATGATTTCTACACGCTGACCCCAGAGCAGGCTCATTTCCAGCGCCAGGAGGCTTATCGGGGGTTGGAGCTAGTGCCCGATACCCATCGGCTTTGTTTAATGAATTTGATGTTGCATGGCATTGAAAGTATGGCGGACTGCGGCGATAGCCTGTCACCGGATGGGGAGGCGTTGGGAAAAGCCGATGTGATTTTGACCAATCCGCCCTTTGGGACGAAGAAAGGGGGCGGACGACCGACGCGATCGGATTTTTCCATCACTGCCGAAACCTCGAACAAACAGTTGGCGTTTGTGGAGCATATTTATCGTGCGCTGAAACCGGGGGGCAGGGCGGCGGTGGTGGTGCCAGATAATGTGTTGTTTGAGGACAATACGGGACGCAGGCTACGACAGCAGTTGATGGAATGGTGCGATCTCCACACAATTTTGCGCTTGCCGACAGGGATTTTTTATGCCCAGGGGGTCAAAACGAATGTGCTGTTTTTCACGCGGGGCAAAACGGAACGCAACAATACCCAAGCCGTTTGGGTCTATGACCTGCGAACCAATATGAATAGCTTTGGGAAAACCCGGCAACTGACTCGCGACGACTTTGCGGAGTTTGAAGCCGCTTTTGGGGATGACCCCTATGGCCAGTCGTCTCGCATGGATCAGGGGGAAGAGGGGCGGTGGCGGTGCTTCAGTCGTCAACAGATTGCCGATCGCAATGACAATTTAGATCTTAGCTGGCTACGGGATACGAGTAATGATCCAGAGGATGAGCTAACGGAGCCGGAGGAAATTGCGGAAGCGATCGCTACCCATTTAGCCAATGCCTTGCAAGACATTCAGGCCATAATGGAGGAGTTCACCCCCAATGGAGGTCAGTCGTCAGTCATGATTGCCAACCCGCAACCTAGAGGTCTTGCCCCAGATGAATATCTGGCATGGGAAAGACAGCAACCTATTAAACACGAATACATTGATGGTGAAGTTTATGCGATGACGGGTGGTACGCTAGCCCACAATGCCATTGCCGTGAATCTAGTCAGTGCATTACGAGGCAAGCTACGAGGAACCGGATGTAAAGTATATGCCGCTGATGCCAAAGTTAGAGTTGCCGCCCAAGGACCCTATTTTTATCCCGATGTGGTGGTGAGTTGTGATGAGCGCGATCGTCTTGCCACAGAGGCGCTCCAATATCCTAAGCTCATTGTTGAAGTTCTCTCGCCTAGCACCGCTGGCTTTGACCGGGGCGATAAGTTTAAGTGTTACCGCCGCATCCCCACACTAGAAGAATATGTGTTGATTGATGCCGAGAAGGTGGGCATAGACTGCTATCGCAAAAACAGTGCGGGCAAATGGGAACTGACGGCCTATCCAGAGGATGTGGCGGATCAGGAAAATCCCATTTTAGAACTGGTGAGTCTGGATTTTCAGTGTCCCTTGGCGTTGGTCTATGAGGAGGTGGAATTTCCGGAGCCGTCGTCCCAGATGATTGGAGCTTGATCAATGAGCATCGAAAATACATCTACTGCACCAGCACTCGATCGGGTCATCTCGATTTTACATACGCTCAAACCCTATCTCCATGAACGATGGGGAGTAACTGAACTGGCAGTGTTCGGTTCAGTAGCAAGAGGCGAGGCGGGGATTGAAAGCGATGTGGATATTTTGTTTGATTACGATCGCCCTTTGGGTTTAGGGCTTGTGGCTCTTGCGGATTTCCTTGAGGAAAAATTGGGCTGTGATGTGGATTTGTTGAGCAAAAAGGCGGTTCGTCCCCGTACTTGGGACTTTATACTTGGGACTTTATTAAAGATGAAATGCGCTATGTCTAGGCGATCGCTGGTTTTGTTGCCACTCGATAGGGAGCATGTCAGTTTTGCAGGTCTCTGCAATTGCCCTCATCCCCCAACCCCTTCTCCCAAACTTGGGAGAAGGGGAGTCGAATCTTCAAGTCCCTCTCCCAAGCTTGGGAGAGGGATTTAGGGTGAGGGCGCAAAGGTGACATGCTCCCCGCTGTGTTCGGTTCAGTAGCAAGAGGCGAGGCGGGGATTGAAAGCGATGTGGATTTGGTGGTGGAGTTCGAGCGGCTCCGCCGCACCGTAGGTGAACGCCCGATCGGTTTGCGGTTTGTGGAATTGTGCGACTATCTGGAGGAATGTTTGGGGCGCAGGGTGGATATGCTGACATTAACAAGGGTACAGCATATTCGTAATTCTGAAGTATCTCGCAGTATTCTTGAAAGTCTGGTCGATATCTAGGCTTTTAGATCCCTTATGATGTTTGGGTATTAAGTAGGATCATTAGGTTGAAGATATTAGGAGTTTTGGCAATGACAACGATTGATGTGTTGCAAGATCGCCTCTTTAAAAAGTTAAAGGGTCTGGAGCCTGATCAGCTAAGGTATGTCATTGATTTTGTCGATTTTTTAATATTCAGGCAAAATACAAATCGGGTTAATTTGAAGCCTAAAGTGATAGAAAATCGGACGGCTTTGGTTGAAGAGATGAAGCAACTATTGAAAGAAACTCAGGCTTTAGCAGGGGTTAGTGAAATTACAGATGATGAAATTGCCGAAGAAATTGCAGCTTATAGGCGAGGTGAATGATCCGGGTTGTTGTAGATACTAATGTTCTGGTCTCGGCTGTACTTAAAGGCAGTGTTTCTGAGGCTATTATGCTATTTTTGGTTGCCGATCCAGATTTTGAGTGGGTTGTATCAGAGGAAATTTTGCTGGAATATAAATCAGTATTAGGACGCAAGAAGTTTAAACTCTCCCCAGAGATACAAGAACGCTGGTTCAAAATTATTGATGCATTTACATCCTTGATCCACATTGATGTTTCGATTGATTTTCCCAGAGACCCGAAGGATGCTAAGTTTTTGGAATGCGCGATCGCCTGTTCGGCTGATTATCTAATTACAGGCGATCGTGATTTTGAGTCATTTGCTGAGTTTCAAGGTATAGAGGTTGTAAGTGCATCTAGGTTTTTGGAGTTATTTGTTAAGTAATTTATACATTTAAGACCAGGTTGATCACACAATGACTGAGTTAATGAATTTAGCCCCGATGAATAAGGATGAAGTGCGATGAAGACTAGAGACGAAGTGTTAAAGATATTAAGAGATCGTAAGTCGTTATTGTTGCAGAATTATCAAATTTCTGGCTTAGGTCTGTTTGGTTCCTATGCAAGGGGTTCCCAAACAGAGTTGAGTGATGTGGATGTGTTGGTGGATTATGAGAAAGCGCCTAGTTTGTTTAAGCTATTAGAGTTGCGGGATTATTTGAGCGAACTGTTAGAAATAAAGGTAGATATTGTGACTCGTAATGGATTGAAGCCTAGAATCAGGGAGAGGGTTTTGGCTGAGGTGATTGTTTTATGACAAGTCCGCTTTTGCAAGATGTTTTAACTACTTTACGAGGTTTGAAGCCTTATCTCCATGAACGATGGGGCGTAACAAGGCTGGCTGTGTTTGGTTCGGTGGCAAGGGGTGAAGCGGATTTGTCGAGTGATGTGGATTTGGTGGTGGATTTTGAACGCCCGATCGGTTTGCGGTTTATGGAATTGTGCGCCTATCTAGAGGAGTGTTTGGGGCGCAGGGTGGATGTGCTGACATTAACAGGGGTACAGCATATTCGTAATTCTGATGTATCCCGCAATATTCTTGAAAGTCTCGTCTATATCTAATTATAATGGTAGCTGGCAAGTGGAGATTGATGTTACATGACAATTACAATTATGGGTTATGTATATGATGAATACTGATACTTTCAATAAGGTTTTGGATTTGGTTGAGTCTATGTCAGATGAAGAACAGATGATTTTGATTGATTTGATTCGTAAGAGAAGGGCAGAGCGCAAGCGTGATGAGATTGCGGCAAATATTTCGATCGCTATGCAGGAATATGCACAAGGTCAGGTCTTTCGTGGAAGTGTTGATGATGTTATGGCTGAATTGATGAAGTGAGAACTTTAGTATTTGCCTCTTCGTTTAAGCGTTCTTTTAAGGCTTTGATCCGTGAAAAAAAAGGTATCGAGCTAAAGATTTCTGAAAAACTTGATTTATTAGTTAGAGAGCCTTTCCATCCTTCTTTGAGGACGCATAAGCTGAAAGGTAAACTATCTGGGGCATGGGCATTTACAGTAGAGTATGATTGCCGAATTGTGTTCAATTTTGTAAAAAATCAAACTTCAGGTGAAGAGGAAATTTTATTGATTGATATTGGTACTCATGATGATGTTTATTAGGAGTGAGATTGGGTGCAGAAGTGTTGAAAGAAAGCTTAATACAGAAAAAAGGGAGACAGAAAACGGTATTCTGTCCCCCAAGAAATACAAAATAATATTCGATGTTACCGTCCTTACTTCTGGGTAAGAGTTACTGCTATCAGGTAAAATCCGATGGTGTGAGTCAATCTAATATAAATGCCAAGAAGCTTGCAGCATTTACATTTGAATTGCCATCCATCAAAGAACAAAAAGAGATTGTGCGGCGGGTTGAGGAGAGGTTTGCGAAGATTGACAAGATCGAGCAGGAATATCAAAAGGCGGTGAAGCTGGGCGACAGATTAGAGCAGGCGACCTTAGCCAAGGCTTTTCGGGGGGAACTGGTGCCCCAAGACCCCAATGATGAGCCTGCGTCGGTGTTGCTAGAGCGGATTCGGGCAGAGCGGCAGGCGAAGGCCAAGGGTAGAGCGGTGAAGTAAAGCAAAAATCTAAGCCATGACCACTGAAGGGCTATCCAAGTGGTGTAATCTCTTTCCTGACAAGCAACAGGAAGCATTTGCTTTTGCCTGATCGCCTGATTAGCTTCACCTGATTCTCTTGGGGTCTGGCAGTCCTTACAGGCTGCAAGCAACCGCCGTCTATGCCCTGAAAGAGGGATTTAAAAAGTCTCAAAAGCGTCTGAACTTTATCCAAAACGATTATATAAATAGTCTCTAGTCACTTGATAATGATTACTGCAAAACCTGGGTAGGTATCCATGAGCGCTGTATTTCGGGAATTTCTAAAGAAAATTGGCAGCGGGGTTCATACAGGTAAAGACCTGACTCGCGAGGAAGCTGCCATAGCCACCCGAATGATGCTCCAGGGGGAAGCAACCCCGGCTCAAATTGGGGCTTTTTTGATTGCCCATCGCATCAAAAGACCAACTGGGGCTGAATTGGCGGGAATGCTGGATGCTTATCAAGAACTTGGGCCGAAGCTCAGCCCCTTGGGTGACGATCGCCCGGTTTTGGTGATGGGTTGCCCCTATGATGGACGATCGCGCACAGCCCCTCTAGCTCCCTTGACTGCCCTGGTTTTAGCGGCGGCTGGGGCCGCAGTGATTTTACACGGGGGCGATCGAATGCCCACCAAAGCAGGAATTCCTCTAGTAGAAGTGTGGCAACACTTGGGAGTCGACTGGACAGATTTATCCCTGGAGCAGGTACAGCAAGTTTTGGCTGCTACCAATGTGGGCTTTGTGTACTTACCCCGACACTTTCCCCTGGCCCAGGGCCTTGTACCCTACCGCGAGCAGATTGGTAAGCGACCGCCCTTAGCAACCGTGGAATTAATCTGGTGTCCCTACGCTGGTGAGGCGATCGTTTGTAGTGGTTTTGTTCACCCACCCACAGAAAGTATGATGCGCGAGGCATGGCATCTCTTGGGCTATCCTAGAGCGATCACTGTGAAGGGGTTAGAGGGTAGCTGTGATCTCCCCAGGGAGAGGACTAACATCATTAGCATCTACAAAAATCCCCAATTCAGTCGTCTGCGCTTAGACCCCCACGACTACGGGGTTGCCGCCGCTAATGTCCCCCTGGATAATCACTTTCCAGAAACTATGCAGGCGATCATCGCCAAGCAGTCGTCTGCGCTTTTGCTATCGCTGATCTGGAATAGTGGCTTCTACCTGTGGCAAGCGAACATTTGCCCAGACGTGACATCTGGTATGACCAAAGCTGAAACCCTAATCCGGTCTGGGGCGGTGGCGGAGCGCCTTACAAAATTGCAAAAATACGTTGGGGGCGGCCTATAGATACGGGATTCTGGAGCGATCGCCAGATTGGAAAAGTGCCCCATGAATTCAGACTAGGATAACCCCTCCCTTGAAGGCTCCGCTACATCCCTAAAAAACCAGCAACAACTCCCTCTCGGAGAGGGGGTGGTAGCTTGGTTCTAGCTTATCCCGGACTCAGAATCGCTTACATCTAGAGTAAGGAAGTAGAGGGCAAACTCCAAGACACTGGGGTATCTTGGTCGACTTGGTCAGCCCAGTGGTAGTAGTCGGCCAGTAATTGGTGGCTGAGCCGTTGCTTCATGGTCAGTAAAATACTCTTCAAAAGACTCTGCCCAGATATTTCTAGGATGGTCTGGGGGGTCAGGGAAATGGGGAATGGTACATCCACCCTTACTTCCAGATTTGCCCGGCCCTGCAGGTGGATGCGATCGCCCACAGATTTGGCTTGGAGCTTGCCGCTGAGATCGAGGTAAAATCGACTGTTAATGTAATCTACCCCGTAAATTTGGCAAGCCGTGGATTGCAAACGCAGGCCATTCTCAATCCACCAGACACGCAGATCGACTACGGGCTGTAGAGTCAAAGATAAGAAATTAAAGGGGCGCATTTTTAAGCGGTAGCGGTCTTCCCCCAGGGCAGTGATGTTGCTGGTATGAGCGATCGCTTTGACAAGACGCTGGGGCTGCCGCAGGTAGTGTTCAATCGGGGCGGGGCGCTCATCTACGGGGATATCCACGTCGAGGGAAGCAGAAAAACAGCTCTTCATATTTAGCAGTCAGCTCTACAGCGATGTAAAATTTATTACTCCCTTCATAATACTTCAAAAAGTTTTAATTTTCAGTCTAGGTCTAAGTAATTTTGCGGTTATCTAAAAGTGGACAATCAGTGATTAGTATTCTTTGATTGGTGCTGGGGATGGAAATTCCTCCAATGTCAATGGAACTTGTTTTCCCGTGGGTAGACCTAGACCAAACTCCTGTATTTACTTATCAACCCACAATCCAAATTAAAAGTACGGGTGATTAGCACTGTTTACCCCGGCTGCAATCCTGAGAAATTGTTAACTTTTGTAATTGTCTATGTCTCTAAAAATTGCTTACCTCGGCCCTGAGGGCACCAATAGCGAAACTGCGGCTCTGTACTTTTTAGACTGGCAGCAAAGTCAAGGGCAATCTGGGCAACTCTGTGCTTACACAACGATCGCTCAAACTCTCCAGGCCGTGGCCGAGGGCCGGGCAGACCTTGGGGTAGTGCCTGTGGAAAACTCCATAGAAGGCAGTGTCACCATGACCCTAGATAGCCTCTGGAAGTGGCAATCACTGCAAATTCAACGGGCGATCGTCCTGCCGATTATCCACGCCTTGATCAGCCGTGCCAGCAGCTTAGCCACCCTAGAGGTAGTCTATTCCCATCCCCAGGCCTTGGCCCAGTGCCAGGGTTGGTTAGAGCAGTTTTTACCCAAGGCCGAACGCCTAGCCAGTAACTCTACCAGCGAAGCCCTACAACATGTTGACCCAGGGGGCCGGGTAGCTGCGATCGCCTCTCCCCGCGCCGCTAAGCTTTACGGCTTGCCCCACTTGGTTGAAAAAATCAACGACTACACCGACAACTGTACCCGCTTTTTGTTGGTCGGGCAGACTCCCCACCAAGAAGGCAGCCACACTTCCTTGGCCTTCAGTCTGCCAGCCAATGTACCAGGGGCCCTGGTGCGGCCCTTGCAAATTTTTGCCGCCCGCAGCATAAATATGACTCGAATCGAGTCGCGCCCGACTAAGCGGTCCCTAGGAGAATATATTTTTTTTATTGATGTGGCTGCGGGTCTAAATACCATTGCCTTACAATCAGCCCTGGAGGAATTAGCTGAACATACAGAAGCCCTCAAGGTATTCGGCAGCTACCAAATCATTTCCACCAATGGACCACCTAGTTAACTATCGTTAATCATCTATGCAAGATATCCTGCGGATCGTGGCTGGAGTATTAACCTCCTTTGGGCTGAAGCTATTGGGAGCGATCGCCCTGTGGCTGGTTGGTCAGCGGTTGATTGAACTGGTCAGGCAGTTTTTGACCAAGAGTCTGCGGTTTCAAGCGATCGAACCAACCCTGGGTAATTACCTGCTATCTTTTTTGGGAATTACCCTACGGGTAATTTTAGTGATTGCCCTGCTGGGCTTTTTGGGTCTAGAAACCACCTCCTTTGCGGCCCTTTTGGCAGCGGCTGGTGTAGCGATCGGAGCAGCTTGGGGCGGGCTGCTGGCTAACTTTGCAGCTGGGGTATTTTTGATTATGTTCCGGCCCTTTGAGGTGGGAAACTGGATTGGTGTGGCCGGGGTGGTGGGGGTAGTCGTGGAAATTGGAATTTTTTCTACTAAGATTAATACCGCTGACAATGTGTTAACAATCATCAGTAACAACAAGCTATTTAGTGAAAATATTCAAAATTTTTCAGCTAATTTCTATCGCCGCATTGATTTGACTGCAACCATCGACCAAACTATAGATTCCGCAGAGGTGATCGCTCGACTGCGAGTGGTGGTTAGCCAAATTAACAACGTCCTAGCTGAACCCGCGCCTATGATCGGGATTTTGGAACTCCGCCCCACGGGAACCCTGTTGGCCGTACGCCCCCACTGCCGGCCCCAAGACTACTGGCAGGTTTATTTCGATACTAATCAGGCTATCCATGCAACCCTAGCCAGCTATCCCCCGGTGCAGCAATACGTCAGCCAAACCGATCTATCCCATGAGCAACCATGACTATTACATGCGCCTGTGCCTGGGCTTGGCCCGTCAGGCGATCGGTAAAACCAGTCCCAACCCCATGGTGGGGGCAGTGGTTGTCCGGGATGGGCAAATTGTCGGCCAGGGTTTTCATCCCCAAGCTGGACAACCCCACGCAGAGGTCTATGCCCTGAAGGAGGCGGGAGAATTGGCCAGGGGAGCGACGCTGTATGTCAACCTAGAGCCGTGTAACCATTACGGGCGCACCCCCCCCTGTACTGAAGCATTGATTTCAGCCGGAGTTGAGCGGGTGGTTGTGGGCATGGTAGACCCGGATGAGCGGGTGCAGGGCCGGGGAATCCAACGGCTACGGGAGGCGGGGATTGAGGTGATCTATCCAGTGATTGAGGCTGAGTGCCTCCGGTTGAACGAGGCTTTTGTCTATCGATCGCAACACAAACTGCCCCTGGGAATTTTGAAATATGCCATGACCCTAGATGGCAAAATTGCGGCTAACTCTGGGCACAGCAGTTGGGTAACGGGGCCTGAGGCTAGGCAATGGGTGCATCGGTTGCGATCGACCTGTGACGCGGTGGTGATTGGTGGCAACACCCTCCGCCGGGATAATCCCCTGTTGACGACCCACGGCCAAACCGACCATAATCCCCTGCGGGTGGTGATGAGCCGGTCATTTAACCTGCCCAGCCAAGCTCAGCTTTGGGATACTAAGGTTGCATCGACGGTGGTATTTACCCTGCCAGAGGCTGACCCGCTATTGGCTAGCCAAATTAGTAGCTTGGGTGTGGAGGTGGTCAGGTTGGGCACCCTCAATCCGTTGGTGGTGATGCAGAGTTTGTACGATCGCGGCTGTTCGGCTGTGCTGTGGGAGGGCGGCGGCAGTTTAGCAGCTAGGGCAATTTCACTGGGGGTAATCCAGAAGGTCTATGCTTACATTGCTCCGAAGATTATCGGCGGCACGGGGCAATTCTCCCCTGTGGGTGATCTGGGTTTAAGCTTAATGACTGAGGCGATCGACCTAAGGGACTTTCAGCTCCACACCATAGGCCGGGATATTCTCATCGAAGGTTATTTAGACCGCCCGGCCCCGAAAGTAACTCAGGGTTCAAATAATGTTTCAGACTAGATTGAAATGACTAGATTAATTTGGATAATTGGCTTGTGAGTGATCTACAACCCGGTACCCTGTATGTGGTAGCCACTCCCATTGGTAACTTGGAGGATATAACTTGGCGGGCGGTACGAATTTTACGATCGGTAGATCTGATTGCCGCTGAAGATACCCGGCACACGGGCAAGCTTTTAGCCCACCTGCAAATTAACACCCCGCAAATTAGCTATCACGACCACAACCAGCAGCAGAGGCAGCAATTTTTACTCCAACAACTCCACCAAGGTAAGACGATCGCCCTAGTCAGTGATGCGGGGATGCCCGGCATCTGTGATCCGGGTTTTGCCCTGATCCAAGCTTGCATTAGAGCAACCATCGGAGTTATTCCCATCCCCGGTTGTAGTGCGGTTACCACAGCCTTGGGTGCGGCCGGGCTACCAGCCGATCAGTTTGTGTTTTGGGGGTTCTTGCCCGCCAAGGGAGCAGAACGGCAGAGGTTGTTGGTGGCGATCGCCCAAGAAATCAAAACCAGCATCCTCTACGAAGCTCCACACCGGCTACAGACAACCCTCCAAGACCTGGCCAATGCCAGCGAACCAAATCGCCCCCTAGTTTTAGCCAGGGAACTGACCAAGGTGCATGAGGAGTTTTGGCGGGGGGATTTGGCCGCAGCGATCGCCCTCTACACCGCCAGGGAACCAAAAGGCGAATACACTTTGATCCTGGGGGGGAGCGATCGCCCCCGGATAATTTCCCCGGCGGCCCTCAAGGCCGAACTGCTGGCATTACTCAGTAGCGGTGTATCCCGCTCCCAAGCCAGCCGACAACTGGCCCAAGCCACCAACCTCCCCCGGCAGCAGATCTACCAAATGTCCTTGGAAATTGACCTAGAAAATCACGACTAGGCAACCAGCAAGACCCCCCAAAAAATTGAGTTGACTGGGCATAAATTAGACCAGATGACTTACGCATTAGCTAATGATGTGTATGATGTGTAGCAATTTAGGCGCATCAAGATGAACTATTTTATCTAATACGACCTGCACCTTAGAGTTTTTACGTAGGTCTTAAACTAGATAACGTCTTCATGAGGTCTTCCATGGGGAGCAACCCACTAGATACAGATAGGCAGACCAAGGGCTAGATCAAGAGGATCAGCCACATTCACTAACTCCATTGACTAGGAATTTGATCCCCTGGAAGCCGAGAGTTGATTTTTAGCCGCCGACCTGCTGGACGCAGAGTGTAGCAATCTCCTCTAGCTGGGGAGGGAGTTGATTGCCAGTGCGGTTTTGGACAATTGCCAGAAACTGGTCTAGGGTGTAGCGGGCTTGAATAAGGTTGATTGAGCAGCGGCAGTAATTAGTAGCCATGTCCCTGGGTACACCGCCGTTGACTGCGCTATTAACACAGGAATCCATATAGATCTGTACAAGTTCTTCGGGGTAGCTATTAGCGGGTTGCCGCTGGGCTAGGTGGATTGGGGTAGCTAGTAGGGCAGCGGGGCTAGATAAGGACAAGGGCAGGACAAAGCCGAGGGAGATTAAAAACTTCCGCATTTAATTTTTCCTGTGTTTGATAGATAAGGCTAATCTAAGTTAGCCGAAATTTAACTGGGTAGCCAAGACCGATTTATTTCGGTAATTTTAATTGGCTAACCAGTCCTTGAGGGTAGCTACAACTTGGGAGATGGCAATTTCTTGAGATTGGCGGGTCGATCGCCCGACTACTTCGACTTGGCCATTGGCGATCGCCCGGCCAGTGACAATCCGGTAGGGGATGCCGATTAGGTCGGCATCTTTGAATTTGACCCCGGCCCGCTCGTTGCGGTCGTCCAGCAGGGTTTCAATCCCGGCGGCATTTAACTCTTGATAAAGTTGGGTAGCCACACTCATTTGTTGGGAGTCGCTGATATTGGGTATGGTGATCACTGCTTGGTAAGGGGCGATCGCCACTGGCCAAACAATTCCATCCGAGTCGTGGGATTGCTCCACGGCGGCCTGGGCTAATCGGGAAACTCCAATGCCATAACAGCCCATGACTAGGGGTTTTTCCTCTCCCTGTTCATTGGTATAGGTCGCCCCCAGGGCTTGGGAATACTTGGTACCCAGTTGGAAAATATGCCCTACTTCAATTCCCCTAGCCGCTTGGAGGTGTTGGGCAGGATCGTGGAGGGCGCGATCGCCCAGTTTAGCTTGGCGCACATCTACCACTAGCTTGGGCAGGGTAAACTGCACTCCCCAGTTAGCCCCGAACACGTGGTAGTCAGTCTGGTTGGCTCCGGTCACAAAGTTGGTCAAATCCACAGCGGTGCGATCGACCAAGCGCAGAAACTGGGGGTGAATACCTTTGAGCTTCTGGATATAGGTATCAGGTAAATCGGGGGCAATGTAGCCCAAGGGGAGTGGCTGAGTAGCCCACTTTTGCTGGGCTTCAACGCTGGGGACAGTCAGAGAAATCACAGTTTTAGCTCCGTATTCAGCCGCTAGGCCAGTTAGGGTATTCTGCAACTTCACTGGGTTAACATCTTGGTCTCCCCGAATACTGACCAGGGCTAAAACCGTGGTTGCATTGTCATAGACCACTTCGTAGAGGACATTTTTTAAGATATTAGTTGTTGAGCATTGGGCATAGCTAGCCAGTTTATCGATCGTTTCAGTACCAGGAGTCTGGCGCTTGGTATATTCCTGAAAAGGGGAAGCGACCGCATCAGCTGGTAGGGATACCGCTTTTTCTGAGTTGGCGGCGTACTGGCCGTCGGCAGTGTAAAGGATTTCATCTTCCCCGGCATCGGCTAAGATCATGAATTCCTGGGAGCCAGAGCCGCCGATTGCCCCCGAATCGGCCTCTACGCCCCGGAATTGCACCCCACAACGACTAAAAATGTTAGTGTAGGCCCGGGCCATGTCAGCATAGGTTTTTTGTAAATCAGCAGGCTCCGCGTGGAAGGAGTAGGCATCTTTCATGATGAACTCACGGCCACGCATCAGCCCAAACCGGGGGCGGATCTCATCGCGGAATTTAGTTTGAATTTGGTACAGGATCAGGGGCAGTTGGCGGTAGGAGCGGATCATTTCTTTGGCGATCGTGGTGATCACCTCCTCATGGGTCGGCCCCAGGGCAACTTCCCGCTGCTGACGGTCTAGGAAGGCAAACATAATCCCTTCAGCTTGAGTGTAGGTATCCCAGCGGCCTGATTCACGCCACAGTTCGGCTGGTTGCAGAGCAGGTAGTAGGCACTCTTGAGCACCGATCGCATTCATTTCTTGGCGGACAATATTGGCTACTTTTTCCAGCACCCGCAGCATCAAGGGCAAGTAGGCATACACACCACTGCCGATTCGCCGGATATAACCCGCCCTCACCAATAATTTATGGCTGGGAATTTCTGCATCGGCCGGGTCTTCGCGCAGGGTAACAAACAACATCTGAGACAACTTCATGGGCTTTCTGGGGATACTCAGCTAGTGATCAGCCCGATTTAGGCTAAAGGCTTATTCTGGACATTTTTGCACAGAATCTCCCCGGAAAAACCAAGCTCAGGGGGCTTCTCCCCGGATGATCGCCCGAATTAGTTGAGCCACCTGTTCTGGATATTCCAGCATGGCCATGTGGCCACAATCAGCAATTTCCAGAACATTGTTTTGCCCCGACTGGAATAGGTAATGGAAGCTAGCCAAGTGATGTACATACTTGAGTTCCATCACCTGATCCCGCTGCCCGGCTAAAAAATACACCGGCTGGCTAAGCTGGGAGACAATTTGTGGCAATTTGTGCACCTGTGCTTCAGTGGTGCAATCCAAAAGAGTTCCCAGGGCTGCCGTGGCATCTGCATTGACAAAATCAATAATTCTTTGCCGCCCCCAGAAGCGGTCTAGGGGCTTGGCTACCATGGCCCGGGCAAATAGCAAATCCAATAGGGGCAAGTTGCGTAGCCAGGAGGGACGGCGTTTTACCAGTTCTTGGCCAGCGCTGCGAAAGCGTTCAAATTCTTCCTTGAGGTAAATTCCTCCGCCTGCATTTAGGCAAATTACCCCCTTGACTAGGTGGGGCAATCGCTCTGCTCCCCACAGGGCGATCGTTCCCCCCAGGGAGTGACCAACCAACCACACAGGGCCTGTAATTTTCAACTCTTGCAGTAAACAAGCTAAGTCTTCAGCGTAGGCGGCTGGAGTGTAGCCAGTCTCTGGGGTACGGGGTTGATTAGATTCCCCAAAGCCACGGAGGTCGTAGCTCAGGCACTGGCAGAGCGGGGCCAATGCCTGCACTAGGGGTCGCCAATAAACTCGACTAAGCAGCCAGCCATGGATAAAAACCAGGGTAGGAGCCTGGGGGCTGGGGCTGGGGGTTAGTTCGTAACTGTGGTCTGTGCCACAAACATTGATACTACTAGCCATAGTTCCATTTTAATCGCACTACGATCACCTGAGCGGCCCTCAAACCCAATTGATTGGTAATGGGGAGAGAACAGTCAAATAATCAAGGTAGTCCTGCTGGCAATATTCTCCTAGGTAACCTGTGCAGCTTGAACGCTCCCAGTCCGGGTAATTCTTGCCCCCAGTTGTTGAAGTTTGGCTTCGATATTTTCGTAGCCGCGATCAAGGTGATGTAATGCTTGCACGGTAGTTTTACCCTCAGCCGCCAATCCCGCCACTACCAAAGCCGCTGCCGCCCTTAAATCTGTAGATTCCACTGGTGCGCCAGAGAGCTTGAGGACTCCCCGGACGATCGCAATATTGCCCTTAGTCCGAATATCAGCCCCCAAGCGATTCAGTTCGGCCACATGGCGCAGGCGATTTTCAAACACTGTTTCAGTAGTCACGCTATCCCCTTCGCTGATTGCCTGCAAAGCCATAAATTGAGCTTGCATATCTGTCGGAAAACCGGGGTAGGGCTGGGTCTCAATATCAACGGCCTTAAGCTGGTTGCCCTTAAGGACAGTCAAGGTTTTGGGGCCGTCGGCTATCACTGTAACTCCCATATTTTCCAACTTGCTTAGTACAGCTCCCAAGTGGTCAGGAACCACCGGTGAGAGGCTGATTCTGGACCGGGTAATGGCTCCAGCCACTAAAAAAGTACCCGCTTCGATGCGATCGGGAATAATTTCGTAGTCCACCGCGTGCAGCCGATCCACCCCATAAATCACAATTCTCTTGGTACCCGCCCCAGTAATCTTAGCTCCCATAGCTCGACAAAAATTAGCCAAGTCTACTACCTCCGGTTCTTGGGCCGCATTATCAATCACCGTCTCCCCATCAGCTAGGGTAGCAGCCATCATAATTGTTTCAGTGGCACCAACACTAGGGTAATCGAGGTGAATATTAGCTCCTTTGAGGCGGCCCCGCACCTGGGCATGGACTACCCCATGTTCAATTTGGACACTAGCCCCCATAGCTTGCAGACCACTTACATGCAACTCCACTGGCCTAGCACCGATCGCACACCCGCCAGGCAGGGGTATCTCAGCAAAACCCAACCGAGCCAAAATTGGCCCAATCACAAAAAAGCTAGCCCGCATCTGACTGACTAGTTCGTAGGGAGCATTACTTTGGTTGATGTCTTTAGTATCCATGACCAGCTCGTGCCCATGGCGTTCAATCTTGACCCCGAGATCCGTCAAGATTTGGCACATTTTACTGATATCAGCCAGGTTAGGAATATTACGAAGATGACAGTCCTCAGAACAGAGTAGGGCACCAGCCATAATAGCGAGGGCAGAGTTTTTTGCCCCACTAATTTGAACATGGCCAGAAAGAGGATATCCTCCCAAAATTTCTAAGACTGGTTGATTACTCATGGATTTACCGCGGTTAGAGAATTGAAAGCAGGCTTATTAAGCAACTCCACCCATTTACTCAGGCTGGGCTAGGTAAAATATTACTCGCAATTGTTAAATATATCCAATCTAGATTTATGGGTAATTACCCTTGCTATTTGTCTCCCTAGATAGCTATGATAGGTAATGCTTGACAAGCGGAACTGGCGGAATTGGTAGACGCGCAAGATTCAGGTTCTTGTGTCCGCAAGGACTTCGGGGTTCAAGTCCCCGGTTCCGCATAAAACTCTTCTAGTAAATTCTGATAGTTTAGGCTGTCACAGTACTCCTCGATTTGGTGCTGTTGCTGCCTGCTCAGTAATTAAACGCTTATCAGTGGCAAAAGGAATAATAAGGATAGAATAGGAAGAAAAGATGAAGTTCACAAAACCAGACTACTGTCAATACTTAATTAAGTAGTCAAATAAACTACACAATAACGAATTTAGCAGAGCACATAGAAAACCAAAGCCATGGTGGAATAAATCATTATCTAGCAGCCCTAACACCCAATCTCCTATGGGATAAGGTCAAAGACAAAATTAAATTGACGACAAAAGGCTAAATAACATTTGACGATAGCGCTTTAGATAAGAAGTACTCAAAGAAGATTGAAACAAGTTGAAGGCAATAGACAGAAGAATTTTGGGTAAT
>Ga0272446_1000105_pt1 | contig 114205 bp, 104 predicted proteins | sample YNPCB0061_FD_194587 | JGI IMG/M metagenome (GOLD analysis project Ga0272446, IMG submission 194587) | Hot spring microbial mat communities from Yellowstone National Park, WY, United States - YNP-CB-006-1 | ecosystem: Environmental > Aquatic > Thermal springs > Hot (42-90C) > Sediment | place...
CGGCGGGCTGGCCGCTGAACCCGCGCCGGAGCGCGTGATACAGTACTGTCTTTGTCCCCCACATCATGCGTTGGAGTAAGCTTTTCATTCCCACCCTGCGCGAAAACCCCGCGGAAGCGGAAGTGGTCAGCCACCAGTTGCTATTGCGCGCGGGCTATATCCGGCAGCTTTCCGCCGGACTGTACAACTACCTGTTCCTGGCGCAGCGCGCGTTAAACAAGGTGATCGGCATTGTGCGCGAGGAGATGGACGCCATCGGCGGACAGGAGATGTTGCTGGCGGCTCTGCACCCGGCGGAGGTTTGGCAGGAGTCGGGGCGTTGGGACGTGATGGGCCAGAACATGTTCCGCCTCAAGGACCGGTTTGACCGCGACTTGTGCCTGGGCATGACGCACGAAGAAGTGATGACGTTCATCGCCCGCGGCGAATTGCGCAGCTACAAGCAATTGCCGCAGCTTTGGTATCAGATCCAGACCAAGTTCCGCGACGAGCCGCGGCCGAAGTCGGGGCTGTTGCGGGTGCGCCAGTTCCTGATGAAGGACTCGTACTCGTTCGACATGGACGCCGCGGGCCTGGACGTGGCCTATCAGAACCACTACGAAGCCTATTGCCGCATCTTCCGCCGCGCCGGGTTGCAGTACCTGGCGGTGGAGGCGCATTCGGGAGCGATGGGCGGCAGCCAGTCGCACGAGTTCATGGTGGTATCGGAAGCCGGGGAAGACTTCGTGGCGGTCAGCGCCGACGGCAGCTATCAGGCGAATCTCGAAAAAGCCGTCTCGCGTCCGACGCCGCCGCTGCTGGCGGACCCGGAAGGCGACCGCGCGCCGGAAAAGTTCGCGACGCCGGGCCGCAAGACGATCGCGGAGATCGCGGCGTTCACCGGCCTGCCGGAAACGTCGCAAATCAAGAGCCTGGTGATGGTGGCCGATTGGAAGCCGGTCCTGGTGCTGTTGCGCGGCGATCATCAGTTGAACGAGACGAAGTTGGCGGCGGTCCTCCGGGCGGCGGAGGTCCGCCCGGCCCATCCGGCGGAGATTCGCGAGTGGTTCGGCGCGGACGCCGGCTCGCTGGGGCCGGTGGGCATCACGAACATGCCGGTGCTGGCCGACCTCGCGCTCCGGGGCCGCCGGAACATGATTTGCGGCGCCAACGAAGACGATTATCACCTGCGGCACGTGACGCCCGAGGAGGATTTCGCCTGCGCGTTCGAAGACCTGCGGCAAGTGGCCGCCGGCGACTTGTGCGTGGATTCGGATCAGCCGCTGGAGATTCGCAAGACCATCGAAATCGGCCATATCTTCAAGCTGGGGTACAAGTACTCGGAGTCCATGGGGCTGCGGGTGCTGAACGCTGAAGGCCACGAGGTGACGCCCATCATGGGTTCGTACGGCATCGGCATTGAGCGGGTGCTCAGCGCCGCGGTCGAGCAGCATCACGACAAGGACGGCATGATGCTGCCGCCGTCGATCGCGCCGTTCGAGGTGGTGGTGACGCCGGTCAACGCCGCCGAGCCCGCCCAGATGTCGGCCGCGGAGGCGGTCTACCGCCGTTGCCGCGAGTTGGGGCTCGACGTGCTGCTGGACGACCGGGACGAACGGCCCGGCGTGAAATTCAAGGACGCCGACCTGATCGGCATTCCCTACCGCGTCACGGTAGGCAAGAAACTTCCCCAGGGCCTGGTGGAAGTCACCGAGCGGCGGACCCGGCAGTCCGTGGACGTGCCGGTCGCGGACGCGGCCGCGCACGTGCGGGGCCGCATCCATGGTTGATTGGCAAAGGGTCCGCGAGGAATTTCCCGCTCTCCGGGCCTGGACGTTCCTCAATTCGGCCACGTATGGGCAAATGCCGCGCCGCGCGGTGGCCGCCGTGGACGCGCACTTCGCCCGCCGCGACGCCTTGGCCTGCGCCGATTTCATGGACTGGTTCGAGGATGCGGACTCGATCCGCGCCTCCATCGCCCGGCTGATTCATTGCGAGGCGGAGGACATCGCGTTCATTCCGAACGCCTCCACGGCGCTCTCGCTGCTGCTGCACGGTCTCGACTGGCGTCCCGGCGACCGCATCGTGACGCTCGCGCACGAGTTCCCCAACCACTACTACCTGCCGGCGGTGCTGCGCGCCCGCGGCGTCGAGTTCGTCGAGACGCCGATGGACCGCTTCTACGACGCGGTCACCGGCCGGACACGCGTGGTCCTGATGAGCACCCTCAGCTACTCGACCGGCTTCCGGCCGCCGGTGGAAGAAATTGGCGCGTATCTGCGGCGGCAGGGAGTACTGTTTTATCTGGATGGCACTCAGAGCGTGGGCGCCTTGCGTTTCGACGCCGCGCGCGTGCAGCCGGACCTGTTCGCGGTCCACGGCTACAAGTGGCTGCTGGCGCCCAACGGCGCGGGTTTCATGTACGTCGCCCCGGCGCTCCGGGCGTGCCTCGAGCCGGCCGTGGTGGGCTGGCGTAGCCACTCCGACTGGCGCCGGCCGGAAAGCCTGCATCACGGCGCCCCGGTCTTCGCCGAGACCGCCGAGAAGTATGAAGGCGCAATGCTGGCCTTCCCGTTGATTTACGCCATGGGCGCCTCCGTCGAGATGTTCCTGGAACTTGGGCCCGAAACCATTGAGGCGCGCGTACTGGAGCTGGCCGCGGGCGTCCGCCGCGTGCTGCGCGACGCCGGAGCGGAGGTACTTTCGGACTCCCCCATTGTGACCGCGCGCTTCCCCGGCAGGGACGCCCCCGCCCTGGTCGCGGCGCTGAAGGCCCGGGGCGTGCTGGTCGCCGCGCGGCAAGGAAATCTGCGAGTGTCCGCGCATTTCTACAACAACGAACAGGACCTGGCGCGCCTGGGGGAAGCGCTCGCCGCGGTGTGCCGATAGCCTCCCCGCCGGACGCTTGCGCCGCGCTTCCGATCCGCTTATAACAGAAAACAAGGAACCGAAATCATGATCCTCCGAAACCTGTTCTGTGCCTGCGCCGCGGGCGCCGCTGTTCTGGCGCTGTCCGCCTGCGCGCCGGCGAAAAAAGCTGAGATTGATCCGGCCCGCCTCGCCATGTTCGGACCGCTGCCCGCGGTCATCGAATCCGCCTCGAATCCGATTACGGAGGAGAAGGTGGCATTGGGCCGCATGTTGTATTACGAAACGCGGTTGTCCAAGGCGCAAACCCTGTCCTGCAATTCATGCCACCGGCTGGACCGCTTTGGCGTGGACAACGAACCGACCTCCCCGGGCCACAAGGGCCAGCGCGGTACGCGGAATTCTCCCACCGTCTACAACGCGGCGGGCCACTTCGTGCAGTTTTGGGACGGGCGCGCCCCGGATGTGGAAGCGCAAGCCAAGGGTCCCGTGCTGAACCCCGTGGAAATGGCCATGCCCGGAGAAAAGCATGTCGTCGCGGTTCTTACCTCCATTCCGGAGTACGTGGAGGCGTTTAAAAAAGCGTTCCCCGGCGAGAAAGACCCCGTCACTTACGACAACATGGCCAAAGCCATTGGCGCGTTTGAGCGAAAGCTGGTGACGCCGTCGCGGTGGGACCGGTTCCTCCAAGGCGACGCCGCCGCGCTGACCGATGAGGAGAAAATCGGTTTCAATCTGTTCGTCGACGTGGGTTGCCACACGTGCCATGCCGGGCCCTACGTGGGCGGCGCGACCTACCATAAGCTGGGCGTGGTGAAGCCCATGCCCAACGTGAAGGACTTGGGACGCTTCGAGGTGACCAAGCAGGAGGGCGACAAGTTGATGTTTAAGGTTCCGGGCTTGCGCAACATCGAGAAAACCGGGCCTTACTACCATGACGGTTCGGTGGCGACCCTGGAGGAAGCCGTGCAGTTGATGGCCGAGCATCAGTTGGGCAAGACCCTCAAAGAAGCGGAAATCACCTCGATTGTCGCCTGGCTGAAAACCCTGACGGGCGAGATCCCAGCAGAATACATCAAACCACCCGAACTGCCCAAAAGCACGCCCCGGACACCGAAACCCGACCTGACTTAGCCACGGGTGGACCCGGGTGCCTTTGCGCCGCGCGCCGGCCGCCGGGCGCGCGGCGGATTCTGGCTTGCCGAACGAGAAGGATTGGTCATGTCCCTGCCCGAGCTTCGCAGTCTGCCGTTGCCCTTCAAGATTCTGTTTACCGGAACGCTGCTGGTCCTGGGCGCGGGGTTCCTGGTGGCGGAATTCAACCTTTACCTCACCTACCATTTGACCGACGGCCAGCCCGGCTTGACGCCGGCCGATATGAAGCGCGCCTTCTATGGCCAGCGCGACAACACCAAACTCGCCGCGAAAATCCACGGCGGCAGTATGGAACAGTTTCTTCCCAAGGCTGGCGACAAAGAGAAAATTCTCAGTTGGATTCAGGACGGCGCCGAGCGCCCCGGCTATGTCGCGGTGGTGCAGCCGATCCTGGCGGATAATTGCGTCCGGTGTCACAACCCGAATGGCTTGCAGCGGTTCACACCCCTCACCACGTACGAGGAGGTGATGACCGTCACCCAGATTGACCGCGGGGAGCCGGTGTCGCTCTGGGCGCGGGTGGCGCACACCCACCTGCAATCCATCGGTATCATCTTCCTGGTGCTCGGCGGGATTTTCGCGTTGACGTCCTGGCCGGAGCGCGTCAAGGCCGTGGTGGTGGCGCTGCCTTTTCTGGCGCTGGTCGTCGACTTCGGCTCGCGCTTCCTGGCCAAGTATGTCCCGGATATTGTCTACCTGATGATGGCCTCCGGCGCGGCGATCGGCCTCTTATTTGCGGTGATGACCCTGACGCCGCTGTACGAGATGTGGCTGAAGAGAGCGCCGGAGCGGAACGCCGGTTCCTGAACCGCCGCCGGGACAGCGCGGCGCGGGAGGGGAGCTTTCTGCAACAATGAAGGAATCCCATGCTTGAACTCCTGAAACCTGGCCTCGACGCCAGGCACACGCGGGTAGCTTTGTTTGATTTTGACGGCACCTTGTCCCTGATCCGGGCCGGGTGGGTGGACACCATGGTGCCCATGATGGTCGAGGTCCTGCTCCAGTTGAAGACCGGCGAGAGCGAAGCCAAACTGCGGGCGCTGGTGGAAGATTTCGTTGGGCGGCTGACCGGCAAGCAGACGATCTATCAGATGATCGAATTGGCTGAGCAGGTCTCGCGGCGGGGCGGTACGCCAAAAGACCCTCTCGAATACAAGCACGAGTACCTGCGCCGGCTGCACGACCGCATCCACGGCCGCCTCGCCGAGTTGGAGGAAGGCCGCTGCTCGCCGGACAAGTACCTGGTTCCGGGCGCCCGCGCCTTGCTGGAGGAGCTCCGCGCCCGCGGCTACAAGATGTACCTGGCCAGCGGCACCGACCAGCCCTTTATGCGGCGGGAAGCCGACCTGCTGGATGTCAGCCGCTACTTCGACGGCGGCGTTTTCGGCGCGCTCGACGATTACAAGAGTTTCTCCAAGAAGATCCTGATTCAGCGCATCATCTCGTCTTCGGAGTTTCGCGGCGAGGAATTCCTCGGCTTTGGCGACGGGTATGTGGAAATCGAGAACGTCAAAGAGGTCGGTGGCGTCGCGGTGGGCGTGGCTACCGCCGAGCCGGAGTGCCTGGTGGTGGACGAGTGGAAGCGCAAGCGGCTCGCCGGGGTGGGCGCCGATCTGATCATTCCGAACTTCCTCGAACTCGGAGAACTGCTGGCGGCGCTGTTTCCCGGTGACGAGCGGGAGGCCGTCCCCGCGCTGGAAGACCGCGTGGTCTGAGCCGGCCCCCGTGTTTTCCTATGCCCAGCAAATACGCTCTGTTTGACCGCTCCCGCCTGCTGATCAAGCCGCTCGCCGAACGGGTTCACGATCTCCCACTGGAGCGCTGGCAGACGCGCGGGCAAGCGCCGGACGCGGTTCCGTTCTCCCACCCGGACTTGGCGACGCTGGCCGCACGCCTGGCCGCCGCGCGCCGCCGCGGGGCGGCCCGCCTCTTGATTTTCGGCGCCCACCTGCTGCGCGCCGGCCAAAACAGCAACCTCATCGAACTCGTCGAAGGCGGCTGGTTCACGCACGTGGCCACCAACGGCGCCGGGGCCATTCACGATTACGAACTGGCGCGCATCGGCGCGACCACCGAGAGTGTGGCGCGCTACATCCGTTCCGGCGAGTTCGGGCTCTGGCGGGAAACCGGCGAGCTCAATGAAGTGGTCCGCGAAGCCGCGCGCGAAGAGCTCGGCTTCGGCGAGAATGTGGGACGCCATATCGAAAACAGCGCGTACCCTTACAAACACCTGAGCGTGTTCGCCGCCGCGTACCGTTGCTCCGTCCCCGCCACGGTGCATGTGGGCATCGGTTACGACATTCTGCATGAACATCCCAACTGCGACGGCGCCGCGGTCGGCGCGGCCAGCTACCGGGACTTCCTGGTCTTCGCGCGTTCGGTCGAGGCGCTGGAAGGCGGCGCCGTGGTCAGTTTCGGGTCCGCTATTATGGCGCCGGAGGTCTATCTGAAGGCACTGGCGATGGCGCGGAACGTCGCTCATCAGGAAGGCCGGGTGATCCGCCACTTCGCCACCGCGGTGTTCGACCTGGTTCCGATTCAGGGCGACATCCATCGCGAGTTACCCAAAACGGATCCCGGTTACTATTTCCGGCCCCACAAAACGATGCTCGTGCGTACCGTGGCCGATGGCGGCGAAAGCTTCTACTTCTGCGGGGACCACCGGGCGACTTTCCCCGCGCTTTGTAAAGCCGTGCGGGAGGCCGCCGCATGAACCCGGAGGCGATTCTCGGCCGGTTCCCTTCGCTGCGGGCGCTGGTGGCCGGCGACATCTGCGTGGACCGCTGGTGTACCTACGATCCGGCCGAAGCGGAGCCCTCGCGCGAGACCGGCATTCCGCGGATTGGCGTGGTAAAGACGGAGGTGACGCCTGGCGCCGGGGGAACCGTGGCCAACAATCTGGCGGCGCTGGGCGCCGGGTCCATTCAGGTGCTCGGCGTCACCGGCGACGACGGGTTTGCGTATGAACTTCGCCAGGCGCTGGCTGCCCGCGGCATTCGCCCGGACCTGCTGGTTCCCGTCCCCGGGATGCAGACCTTCACCTACACCAAACTGCTCAACGCGCAAACAGGCCAGGAAGACCTGCCGCGGGTCGATTGGATCCAAACGGAGCCGCTGCCCGCAGAGGTGGAACGCCAGGTGCTCGACACGCTCCAGCAACGCGTGGACGATTTCGACGTCATCCTGATTTCCGACCAGGCCGAATCGCGCCGCGGCGGCGTGGTGACGGAAGCCATGCGCACGCTGCTGGCGGATCTGGCGCCGGCCTATCCGGAGAAGATTTTCTGGGTGGATTCCCGCCAGCGGATTCACCTGTTCTCGCAGGTCATCCTCAAGCCCAATGAACAGGAGGCCGCGGCGGCGTGCCGCCAACTGTGCGGCCGTGTGGACTACGCGGCGCTGCGCGAGCACACCGCCTCGCCCCTGCTGGTGGTCACCCACGGCGGCGCGGGCGTCACGCTGGCCGACCGCGCCGGCGTGCGCCGCATTGACACCAAGCAGGTGGAAAACCCCGTGGACATTTGCGGCGCGGGCGACAGTTTCTCCGCCGGCGCCGCTCTGGCCCTGGCGGCGACGGGAGATCCTGAGACGGCGGTCCGCTTCGGTCACCTGGTGGCGTCGATCACCATCATGAAGAAAGGCACGGGCACGGCCAGCCCCGCGGAAGTGTGCGATGCGTACGCTCGCGGTTGATATCGGCGGCACCAAGTTCACCCTCGCGGATTTCGACGGCGAACGCCTGGTGCGGCGCGCGTGGCGGACAACCGAGCGCGAGGGCGGACGGGAGTGGATGGTGGAGCAGATCCTCGGGTTGGCGCGCCAATGGCAGCGTGACGCTGCCTTCGACCGGTGTGGCATCGGCTTTGGCGGCCCGGTGGACTTTCCCACGCAGCGGGTGGCGTTGTCCACGCATGTCGGCGGCTGGCAGGACACGCCGTTGCCGGAAATCCTCACCCGTGAACTGGGCGTCCCCGCCATCATGGACAATGACGCAAACGCCGGCGCGCTTGGCGAGACTTTGTACGGCGCCGGGCGGGGATGCGCCTCGGTCTTCTACATGACGCTGTCGACCGGCATCGGCGGCGGCATCTGCCTCGACGGGCGTATCTGGCGGGGCGCCGACTCCTATGCCGGCGAGATCGGCCACCTCACCATCCGGCCCGATGGCCCGGAATGCCTCTGCGGCGCCCGTGGGTGTTTTGAACGCATCTGCTGCGGACTGTGGCTCGAGCGGGATTTCGGCCGGCCCGTCCCCGCGCTGCTCCAGGACGCCGGTTTTGTGCGCCGCTACGTAGTCGACCTCGCGCTCGGATTGAAGGCCGCCATCATGCTGCTGAACCCGGCGCGGATCGTCATCGGCGGCGGCATCAGCAAGGCCGGTGACGCGCTGTTTGCTCCCTTGCGGACCGAGTTGCGCCGGCAAATCACCGCCTGGTCGCGCGCCCGCATCGACGTGGCCCCCGCCGCCCTCGGGGACGACTCGGTGCTTTGGGGAGCGCTGGCCCTGTGCCGAGAAGGGAATTGATTTTATGCAATACGCCGAACACTACAAGACGGAATTGATCAAGGCGATCGACGCCATCGACCTCGAGAAGGTCCACCAGGCCATCGAGTGGTTCCGCGCCGCGCGCCAAGAAGGCAAGCGCATCTTTGTCTGCGGCAATGGCGGCAGCGCTTCCACGGCGTCGCACTTCACCTGCGACATCCTCAAGGGCGCCAGCTTCAACCGGGATACGCGCTTCAAGATCATGGCGCTCACCGATCAGTTGCCTACCATCACCGCCTACGCCAACGACGTTTCCTACGAGGTGGTGTTCGCCGAGCAACTGAAGAACTTCGCCGAGCCCGGCGATGTGTTTATGGCGATCAGCGGTTCCGGAAACTCGCCCAACGTGCTGCGGGCCATGGAGTACGCCAATGCCGTGGGTTGCCGCACCATCGCGCTGACCGGGCGTGACGGCGGCAAGTTGGGTCCCATGGCGCAATTAAACATCCAGGTGGCCGTTCCCCATATGGGCCGCATTGAAGACGCGCACATGATCGTCTGCCACATGATCGGCTACTACTTTATGGAAGAGAAAGGGTGCGCCGCCTAGGGGACCACCAGGTCATCCTGGATATACATTTCCGAGTCTTTCCGGAGGCGAAACGGGTGGGGCCGGGCCTTGAAGAAAACCCGGCCCAGATACCGGCCCCGTCCTCTCCCTTATGCCGCGCACGCGCCGTGGCAGCCGTCAGGACGGCGCCCGAACGGATTCGTTAGAATCGGTTGTCTGTTGAACGATCCGCGGCCGGCCGGGTTGCGCCGGCGAAGCTGGCCCCCGTAAAGGACACTCATGAACCACCTGCGCTTGTTTACCTGGTCCGTCACCGCGGCACTGGCCGGATTTCTCTTTGGCTTCGATACGATCGTGATTTCCGGCGCCGAACAGAAGATCCAGGAGATCTGGCGTCTCGACAGCGTCTGGCACGGACTCTGCATGAGCGCGGCGCTGTGGGGCACGGTAGTCGGCGCGCTGTTGGGCGGCTGGCCCACCGAGCGGTTGGGACGGCGGCAGACGCTGCTCCTGATCGGGGTTCTCTACTTTGTCTCGGCCGTTTGGTCGGGCCTGGCCACGGGAAGCGTCACGTTTATGATTGCCCGCTTTCTCGGCGGCTTGGGCGTGGGGGGCGCCACGGTGGCCTCTCCGCTGTACATCGCGGAGATCTCCCCCCCGCATCTGCGCGGCAGGCTGGCGGCCATGTTCCAGTTCAACATCGTGCTGGGCGTCCTGGTGGCCTTCGTGTCGAACTACCTGTTGGGCACCTACGTGGATGAAGGTGTGGCTTGGCGTTGGATGTTGGGCGTCGAAGCCGTTCCCGCTCTGTTCTACACCCTCTTCTGCTTACGGCTGCCGGAGAGCCCACGGTGGTTGATCGTGCATGCCAGACGCCATGCGGAGGCCGTGGCCGTGTTTCGCCAAATCAATCCGGATCTCAACGAGGCGCAGATTGCTGCCCTGGCGGAAGCGGTGGAAGCGAGCCGCGAAGAAGCGCCGGGCTCCGCGAAATTCTTCACCAAGCGGCTGCGCATCCCGATCATGCTGGCGTTCCTGCTGTCCTTCTTTAACCAGCTTTCCGGGATCAATGCCGTGCTCTATTTCGCGCCGCGCATTTTCGAGTGGACCGGGCTGGCCAAGAAGGCCGCGCTCCTGCAATCGGTGGGCATCGGCATTACGAACCTGATCGCGACGTACCTGGGCGTGTGGATGATCGACAAACTGGGGCGGCGCACCCTGCTTTACATCGGGTCGGTCGGATACATCAGCTCGCTGGGGCTGTGCGCCTGGGCGTTTCACACCCAGAACTACAAGATCGTGCCGGCCTGCATCTTTGCTTTCATCGCGGCGCATGCCGTGGGACAGGGCGCGGTGATTTGGGTGCTGCTCAGCGAGATCTTTCCGAACCGCCATCGCGCGGCCGGACAGGCATTCGGCAGCAGCACTCACTGGTTTTTTGCCGCGGCGCTCACGCTGGTCTTCCCCAAGATGGCGGAGATTCTTCCCCCGGCCAGCATCTTCGGGTTTTTCTGTTTCATGATGTGCCTACAGCTTCTGTGGGTGAAGTGGAAGGTTCCGGAAACGAAAAACGTGCCCCTGGAGGAAATGCAGAAGAGGCTTGGCACTGCCGCCTGACGGCGTTCGCCGGGGTTGGCTGCTACCGGACGGTCTCGCCGCGTCCTACGGCAACCGGTAGAGCCGCGCGTATCCGCGCTGGTTCACCAGGGTCATGCCCCACTCCGCTTCCCGGCCTTCAAAGAAACGCGCCAGTTGCCAGCCGCCGGTCTCCGCCACCGGCAGCAGGAGGTAGCGGATGCCCGACCGGCTCAGGAAGCTGGTGGCCGCCTGCCGCAAATCCTCCGGCGCGCGGCGGCGCATTCGCGGCGGCTCCAGCGCCCGCCAGACGCCCGCGCCGTCCAGCACGGAGAACTCCCACCGCACCGGAAACACCGGCGTGTGGGAAATCATCTCGACGGCCGAGAGGCGCTGGGGGCGGTCAAAGCGCGCTTCGATCTCCATGCCAGGCCGCATCGGTTCCCAAGTACGCCAGCGGGAGGCCAAGTTGCCGTCGAAGGCCACGGGCGCTTCCCAGCGGTTGGGACGCGCCGTCACGGTCCACTGCGGGCTGCTATAGATGCGGGCGTCGCCCAGCCACAGGCGGATTTCGTGCGTGCACCATTCTTTGCCTTGCGCCGAGCTGCCTACCTCCGTAAGCCGCACCCGCACCCCGTGCGTCAGCGCCGGCGTCAACTCCGCGCGGACGTCGAACAGCGGATCGCCGCGGTACTGTGAGGCGACGCGCAGCGTGTCGGTGAACCGCTCGCCTTCGGCGGACTGCCAGAGTTCGACAAACCGATGGTCGAGCCAGCCGCGGGGCGCGTCCATCAGCGCGAAAATACGTTCGCCGGGCGCCACGGACTCGCGAATCATATCGGCCACCTGATACTCGTCTCGTACGCGTTTGAGATAGGCGTCCTCGGACTCGAGGCGCAGCGCCGCCCGCCAGGGCGTCCCTTCCAGCCGCCAAACGTGCGCGCCACCGTAGCGGGGCAGCAGATCCGGCCAGCAGAGGACCGCGTGGAGCGCCACCAGCGGCCACACCGCGGCGCGCGGGATGCTCCGGACCAGCGCAAGGAACGCGAATGGCAGCGCCGGCAGCAGGAAACGCGCGCCGTGATTCAAAGCAAACGGCAGGGCGGCGGCCGCGGCGGCGCCCCACAGCCACTTCCCTTCCCTGTCCCGGAGCGCGCGCAGGCCGGCCGGCAAAAGGAAGATCCCCAATCCCAGGACTCCCTGCAACTCGCCGCCCGCCGCCAACGCCCAGGGGATCTCCGCGCCGTGGAGACCTTGCCAGGAACTCCAGTTCTGGCGCAGCGATTGCTCCATGGTCTGGTGGAAGTACGGATTCGGAAACAGCCGGTTGGCCAGGGGGGCCAGGGGATTGCCTGCCACGATCGCGTTGCGCAGCACCCACGGTAGCGCCCCGGCGGCGGCTCCGGCGGCGAAGCGGACGGCGGCGCGCCACCCGTCCGTGCGCAGGACCCAAACCGCTCCGGCCAACGCCACCACTCCCATGTTCATCTTGATGGCGTAGCAGAACCCCGCGACCACTCCCGCCAGCGCGGCATCCGCCGGCGCCCGCCGCAGCAGCACGCACGCGGCGATCACGAAGAAAACCAGCGCAACGTCGTTATAGGTGGAAGTGGCGGTGACTCCCACCACGGGGACCGCCACCAGCAATCCCGCCGCCGCCCAGCCCAGAGCCGCCGGCCAGCCCAGCGCCGCCGCCAATTCCGCGAGCGCCCACGGCAGCGCGAGGAGAAAGCCGAACTCGACCAGTTTCGCCGCCGACTGGCCGCCGACCTGGTGCGCCACCGCCATCAGCATCTCGATGCCGTGCGGCAACACGTCGAAAAAAGCCACCTGGGCCGGCAGCGCGCCGGTCCGCGCATATTCGCGAACCAGTCCGAGGTGGTAGGTCATGCCGTCGGGTTGGATCTCGGGCGCCAGCGCGTGGATGGCGTAGAATCCCCCGTAGGTCAGCGCGAGGCCGGCCCACACCCATTTCGCCGCGCCCTCCAGGCGGGGAGCGGGCCGTGGCGGGCGGTCCCGCCAAAGCAAAGCCGCGGCGAGCGCGCACAGCGGGACCGTCGCCCACGGCTTGCCGCAGCCCGCCGCCATCAGGGCGAAAATCGCCAGACTCAACAGCGGTACGCCGTACGCGAAGCGCATCGCCTCCGGCCATCCGCGTCCCCGGGTGACGCGGCGCCCCAGGCCGTACGCCGCCGCCAGGGGCAGCAATCCCCCCGCCAGGATCAGAGGCAGGGCGTGCAAATCTCCCCCTTGGCGGCGAGCCTGCCTGCCGGCGGCCCTATAATGTCGTCATGTATCATTACGATCCCGCTCAGGCTCTGGAAGAACTCACCGAGGAAGCCGTGCTGCCGCACCCGGTCCGCCTGCGGGACATGATCGTGCGCGCCAAACTCTCCCCCGAGCACGCGCTCGAGCTCAATCGCCGGTTCCAGCAGTACCTCCACGATTTCGGCGAGCTGCAACAACTCGTCAAACCCATCCTGGAAGATCTCGCGCACACTGAACGCAAAGCGTAGCGCGCCCGGCCTGACGCCGCAAGATCGCCCCGGCTGGACCGCGCCCGGGATCTGGTGGATGGTGAAACATACCCGCGAGCCGGTTTACCCGCCCGGCCGCGAGGAATCACATGCCTACGGCTGGGCGCAAGGGCGCGGGAGCGCGCCCTTGGATCGCGCTGGCGCTGGCCGTGGCCGCCTGACCGACGTCCATGGCCCCATGATCGGCGAGATGCTTCGCCATCCCCCGCCTGCGTTGCCGGGCAGCCCGTGTCTACCGCCTTGCGTGGGAATGCCAGGGCGTTGTTGGCCGCCCCGCGCTGGCCGGGCCAGGACTCATCTCGGCGCCGGGGCGGCAATCGCGCTCCTCGCGCGGCGGGCGGAGGGGTTCCCGGGCGAACCGGGTCCAAATGGCATTCCCATCCCAGGGGCGGAGCGGCCTAACCGCTCATCGAGGCGAGGAATTCGGCGTTCGAGCGCGTCTTGGAGAGCTTGTCGAGCAGCAGCTCCATCGTCTCCACCGGCGACAGCGGATTGAGCACCTTGCGTAGAATCCACACCCGGTTCAGCTCTTCCCGCGGCAGCAGCAGCTCTTCTTTCCGGGTGCCCGACCGGTTGATATCGATGGCCGGGAAGACGCGTTTGTCCACCAGTTTGCGTTCCAGGTGGATTTCCATGTTGCCGGTGCCTTTGAACTCTTCAAAGATGACGTCGTCCATGCGGCTGCCGGTGTCGATGAGCGCGGTGGCGATGATCGTGAGCGATCCGCCCTCCTCAATGTTGCGGGCCGCGCCGAAGAACCGCTTGGGCCGCTGCAAGGCGTTCGAGTCCACGCCGCCCGACAGCACCTTCCCGGAGGGGGGCACGATCGTATTGTAGGCGCGCGCCAGCCGGGTGATCGAATCAAGCAGAATGACGACGTCCTTCTTGTGCTCGACCAACCGCTTGGCCTTCTCGATCACCATCTCGGCCACCTGCACGTGACGGGTGGCCGGCTCGTCGAAGGTGGAGGAAATCACTTCGCCGCGGACGCTGCGCTGCATGTCGGTGACTTCCTCGGGCCGTTCGTCGATCAGCAGCACGATGAGGATCACCTCCGGGTGGTTGACCGTGATCGAGTTGGCGATCGACTGCAACAGCATCGTCTTGCCGGTGCGCGGCGGCGAGACGATGAGGCCGCGCTGCCCTTTGCCGATGGGGGTCAGCAGGTCCATGATGCGGCCGGAATAGTTGTCCTTCACCGTTTCCAGGCGCAAGCGCTCGTTGGGATAAAGCGGGGTGAGGTTGTCGAAGAAGATCTTGTTGCGGGCTTCCTCGGGGGGCTCGAAGTTGATCGCGTCCACCTTGATGAGGGCGAAGTAACGCTCGCCTTCTTTGGGAGGCCGGATCTGGCCGGAAACCGTGTCGCCGGTGCGCAGGTCGAAACGGCGGATCTGCGACGGGGAGACGTAGACGTCGTCGGGACCAGGCAGATAGTTGTACTCGGGCGCCCGCAGGAAGCCGAAGCCGTCCGGCAGACACTCGAGCACGCCCTCGGAAAAGATCAGGCCGGCCTTTTCCGCCTGCGTTTGGAGGATTTTGAAGATCAGTTCCTGTTTGCGGAGGCCGGCCGCGCCCGCGACGCCAAGGTCCTTGGCGATCTGGTTGAGCTTCTGGATCGACATGTCCTTCAGCTCGACTAGGTCGAGGGTGGGCGGGCCGTTCTTCTGCTGGGCCTGAGCGCGGCGTTTCGCCTCACCCGGACGCATCTCGGCCCGGGTTTCGGGAGGACGTGGTTCGCCGGCGGATTTCTCCGGGCGTCCCTCCGCCGCCGGTTTGGCCTCGCCAGCCTTTTCCGCGGGTTTCCCTTCGGCGGGTTTACCCTCGGCTGGCTTGGGCTCGGACGTTTTCTCGGTTTTCTCCGCCCGCTCAGGCTTCTCTGCTTTTTCCGCTGCCTTGTCAGTGGGTGGGGCCGCGGGGCTTACCGCGGGCGCCGTGTCTTCCATATTGCTTGCCAAAGTTCCCTCACTCCCCGGCCGGAAACGGCCGAAAACAGCAGCGGCTCCGGCGATGCGCTCCGCAGGTTCGCCAGCGCCGCGTGCTGCTCCGCTTGATTCTTCCACTTGTCCGCTTTCGTGGCGACGGCCACATAGGGACGGTTATTCCATTCCAGCCAGCGCTTCAGTTCGAGATCCAGCTCCATCCATCCGCGCCGCGCATCGAGCACCATCACGCACAACTCCAGCGTGCGCCGCTCGAGCAAATACGTCTCGATCAGCCGCTTCCAGGCTGTCGACTCCTCCCGGGCCACCCTGGCATACCCATAGCCCGGCAAGTCCACCAGCCACAGCCGCCGATCCACCCGGTAGAAGTTCAGGGTCCGGGTACAGCCCGGCTTGCTGCTGGTGAAGGCCAGCCCCTTCTTGCCGAGAAGGGCATTGAGAAGGCTGGACTTGCCTACGTTACTGCGCCCTAGAAAAGCGACTTCCGGCAGCGGCTCCCGGGGGAACTCCGCCGGGCCCGCCGCGCTCACCACAAATTCTGCTTCCAAACTCGAAAGACCGGCGCTCCCTTTAATGGGTGATGTTCTCTTCCGCGGACTGCCCCAACTCGACCCCGGCCGCAGGCGGGGCCGTCCGGCCCCCGGCGGTGATGTCGCCCGCCAGCGCGAGCCGCAGAACTTCGTCCATCGACTCGACGAAATGCAGTTTCATCGAGTTCCGGATATTCTCCGGGATATCCGGCAAATCCTTCTGATTATCCTTCGGGAGGATGGCCTCCAGGATCCCATGCCGGTGGGCGGCCAGCAGTTTTTCCTTCAGCCCGCCAATGGGGAGCACCTTCCCGCGGAGCGTAATCTCTCCCGTCATGGCCACATCCCCGCGCACGGGAACCCGGGTCAGCGCGCTGGCGATGGTGGTGGCGATAGTAATGCCCGCGGACGGGCCATCCTTGGGAATCGCCCCTTCGGGCACGTGCAGGTGCACGTCCAGGTGCCGGTAGAAGTCTCGCGGCAGGCCGAACTGCTGCGCGCGGGACCGGATATAGCTCATGGCCGCCTGCGCCGATTCCTGCATCACATCGCCCAGTTTTCCGGTAATGGTCAGTTTGCCCCGGCCTTCCATCAGCGTGGCTTCGGTGGTCAGAATCTGCCCGCCCACCTCGGTCCAGGCCAAGCCAATGGCCGCCCCGATCTCGTTGCGCTTTTCGGCCTGGAGATCGCGGAATTTCTCCGGGCCCAACAGGTCCGGCAGCTTTTCCGGTGTGATCACCATTTTTTCGATCTTCCGGTCCTTGGCCGCGGCCGCGTTGACCACGCGCCGGGTCACTTTGCGGCAGACGTTGCCGATCTCGCGTTCGAGGTTGCGGACGCCGGCTTCCCGCGTGTAATTCTGGATCAGCGCTTGCAGTCCCGCGTCGGCGAATTCGATCTCGGCGGCGCTCAATCCCGTCTGCTCCATCTGTTTGGGAACCAGGAAGCGCTTGGCGATTTCGAGTTTCTCCAGTTCCGTATAACCGGAAAGCCGGATCACTTCCATGCGGTCCTGGAGCGCGGGCGGAATCGTGTGCAGCACGTTGGCCGTGGCGATGAAAAACACCTGGCTGAGGTCGTACTCGACGTCGAGGTAGTGATCCATAAACATGAAGTTCTGCTCCGGATCCAGCACCTCGAGCAGGGCCGCCGATGGATCGCCGCGGAAGTCCATCGACATCTTGTCCACCTCATCCAGCATGAAGACCGGGTTCTTGGTGCCCGCCTTCTTCATCATTTGAATGATCTGGCCCGGCAGGGCGCCAATGTAGGTGCGCCGGTGGCCGCGGATTTCCGCTTCGTCCCGGACGCCTCCCAGCGAAAGGCGGACAAACTTGCGTCCCGTGGCCTTGGCGATCGACATGCCGAGCGAGGTCTTGCCCACGCCCGGCGGGCCGACGAAGCACAAGATCGATCCCCGCGGGTTTTTGACCAGCCGGCGTACGGCCAGGAATTCCAAAATCCGCTCTTTGATCTTCTCAAGCCCGTAATGGTCGGTCTCCAGCACCTTCTCGGCGTAGGCGAGGTCGCGGATTTCTTTGGACTTCTTCTTCCACGGCACCGCCAGCAGCCATTCAAGGTAATTGCGCGATACCGTCGATTCGGCCGACATCGGCGGCATGTTCTCCAGGCGCTTCAACTCGGCCATGGCCTTGTCGTGCGCGTCTTTGGTCATGCCCGCGGCGTCGATCTTCTTTTTGAGCTCGTCGATTTCGCTCTTCTCACCCCGGCCGAGTTCCTTCTGGATCGCCTTGATCTTTTCGTTGAGGTAGTATTCTTTTTGCGCCCGTTCCATCTGGCGTTTGACCCGGCCCTGGATGGTACGGTCGACGTTGAGCTTCTCGATCTCGATGTCGAGCACCTCGGCGATGCGTGTCAGCCGGTCGATGGGATCGAAGATCTCGAGCAGTTCCTGCTTTTCCTCGATGGTCAGTTGGAGGTTGGCGCCCACCGTGTCGGCCAGCTTGCTCGGGTCGTCCACGCGGATCGCCGCCACCATCGTCTCGTAGTTCAGGTTCTGGCTGATCTTTACGTACTGCTCGAACAGCGACGTGACGCGGCTGGTGAGCGTATCCAACTGCGGTCCGGGCTCGACCCGGTAGCTGAAGGTGCGCACCACCGCGCGGAAGAAGCCTTCTTCATCGGTGACGGACACCACTTTGGCCCGCTCGACACCCTCCACCAGGACCTTGATATTCCCGTCGGGCAGTTTGAGGCTTTGCACGATGTTGACGATGGTCCCGACCTGGTAAATCTCGTCCGGTTTCGGTTCGTCCACCGAGGCGTCGTGTTGCGTCGCCAGAAAGATCTTCTTGTCGCCCGCCAGGGCCTCTTCCAGCGCGCGCACACTGGACTCGCGCCCCACCACGAAGGGGGTCATCATGAACGGAAAGATGACCACGTCCCGAATGGGCATCATGGGCAAGCGCTTGGTGTCGGACTTTTCTCTCGAGGTAAGCATTGATGAATGATCCCGGGTGTGCGGATGTGAGACCAACAAAAACTGCTTGGAAAACGGGCAGCCAGACCCGCACCTGCGGGCTGCCCTCCAGAGGAAGCTAGCCTGCCTTTTCCAGCAGGGTCAGATTAATCTTTTGCGCCAGCACCATCTCCTTCGTCACCTGGAACTCGCGCACTTTCTTGTACGACGGGAGGTAGTACATCAGGTCGAGCATCAGATCCTCGAGGATCATGCGCAACCCGCGGGCGCCCACCTTGCGCTCCATCGCCAGCGTGGCCACCGCTTCCAGCGCATCGTCGGTGAAGCGCAAGCGTACGTTCTCATACTCAAACAGTTTCTGGTACTGACGGATAATCGAGTTCTTCGGCTTCGAAAGAATCTGGATGAGCGCCTGCCGGTCCAGGTCTTCGAGCACCGCCACCACCGGCATCCGGCCGATAAACTCCGGGATGAAGCCGTATTTGATCAAATCCACCGGCTGCACCTGCTCGAGCAGGTTGATGTCGCGGCGTCCACTGATGCCCGCGGCGGCCTTCTGGCGGTCCTCCTCGTTCAGGAAGCCCATTGACTTCTTGCCGATCCGGCGCGAGATCACCTTCTCCAACCCGACAAACGCCCCGCCGCAAATAAACAGGATGTTGGTGGTGTCCACCGGGGTAAATTCCTGGTGGGGATGCTTGCGCCCGCCCTGAGGCGGAACATTGGCCACCGTACCTTCCAGGATCTTCAATAAGGCCTGCTGGACGCCCTCGCCCGAGACGTCCCGGGTAATCGACGGATTCTCGTCCTTCCGGCAGATCTTGTCAACTTCATCAATATAGATGATGCCCTGCTGGCAGCGCTGCACATCTCCATCGGCCGCCTGGAGCAGCTTTAGGATAATGTTCTCTACATCTTCGCCTACATAGCCGGCTTCGGTCAAGGTGGTCGCATCGACAATGGCGAAGGGCACGTCCAGGATGCGGGCGAGCGTCTGCGCCAGCAGGGTCTTGCCGGTGCCGGTCGGTCCGATCAGCAGGATGTTGGACTTTTGCAGCTCGACGTCCGTCGACCGCAGCTTATTCATATGCACGCGCTTGCAGTGATTGTAGACAGCGACGGCCAGCTTCTTCTTCGTCCCTTCCTGCCCGATGACGTACTGATCGAGGTATTCCTTTACTTCCAGTGGCTTAGGCAACCGGCTGGGGGGCGCCGAAGGATGGTCCGCCTTGTCATCTTCCAAAATCGAGTTACAGACGGCGATGCATTCGTCGCAAATGTAGGCGCGCGGATAATCGCTGGGGGAGGAGATCAGCTTACCGACAACATCCTGGCTCTTGTGGCAGAACGAGCACCGAAGCGTATCATCTGAGCCGGTACGTTTCACACGTCCTCTCCTCGCCGGTTTGAATGGGATGGCCCGGGATGGAACCCCTCGCAGTCATTGGTTCCCGAATTGAATCTGCTGCCTCCATTATCGCCAACAGGGGAAAGAGAAGTCAAAAGGGTTTTCCGTCCCGGTTCGCCACGGATCCTGTCATTGAGTGCGCCCGCTCCTAAGGGGTTCCGCCGAGCCAAATCCGGTCAATGCCGGTCGATGATGGCGTCGACGAGGCCATAGTCTTTCGCCTCCGCCGAGCTCATGATGTAGTCGCGGTCCACATCCCGGGCGATCTTCTCGATGGGCTGGCCGGTGTGCCGCGCCAGAATGCCGTTGGTGATCTCCCGCATGCGCAGGATCTCCCGGGCGTAGATGTCGATGTCGGTCGCTTGGCCCGACAGGCCTCCCATGGACGGCTGATGAATCAGGATCCGGGAGTTGGGCAAAGAGAAGCGCTTGCCCGCCGTGCCCGCCGCGAGCAGCAAAGCCGCCATCGACGCCGCCTGGCCAATACAGATGGTGCTCACATCGGGCCGAATGAACTGCATGGTGTCGTAGATGGCCATGCCCGCGGTGATCGAACCCCCCGGCGAATTGATGTACAGATAGATATCCTTGTCGGGCGCCTCCGCTTCGAGGAAGAGCAGTTGCGCGGTGACCAAATTGGCGATGTGATCGTCGATCGGGACGCCGATGAAAATGATGTTGTCTTTGAGCAGGCGGGAGTAGATGTCGTAAGCGCGTTCACCGCGCGAGGTCTGCTCCACCACCATGGGAACCAGGGCCATACTTCTATCGAACCACGTTTTCGCCTTTTTCGCCGTACCCCCTCGACTTGCGAAACGGGCTGGCGCATACTCAGAGCAGGATGCTGCGATGTCCGATACCACCCGGCGGCAATTCGAGATCGGCGTACTTACCGGCGGCTTGATCACCCTCACCTCGGCCTGCCAGCACGGGTCGGCCGCACCCCGGCAGCCCCTGCGGGCGCGCGACGGCTGGGAACCGGCGTATCTGACGCTCGAAGCCAGCGGCGAGCTTGCCCGGCGCGAGGCGGAACTCAAGGCCATCTACCGCGCCTGCCGGCTGTGTCCCCGGCAGTGCGGCGTGAATCGCACCCGGGGCGAGAAAGGAGTTTGCCGCGCCGCGGACCGCGCGCGGGTTTCCTCCGCCCATCCCCACTACGGCGAGGAAGGCCCCTTGACGGGACGGCGCGGATCGGGCACGGTTTTCTTCAGCCATTGCAACCTGCTCTGCGTCTATTGCCAGAACTGGGAGATCGCCCATCGCGGTGACGGAACGCTGGTCAGCGACGAGACTCTGGCACGGCTGATGATCGACTTGCAGAACCAGGGTTGTCACAACATCAACCTGGTCACGCCCACGCACGTCGTCCCGAACATCGTGGGCGCGCTGCGGATCGCCATCCCGCGCGGACTGCGCCTGCCGCTGGTCTACAACTGCGGCGGCTACGAACCGGTCGAGATTCTCAAGCTGCTGGAGGGCGTGGTGGATATCTACCTGCCCGACTTCAAGTACCAGGATCCGGCCAAGGCCGCCCGCTTGTCGGCTGGCGCCGAGGATTACCCCGAGGTCGCCGCCACCGCGCTGGTCGAGATGCACCGGCAAGTGGGAGACCTGGTCACCGACGAGCATGGGATCGCCTTGCGCGGGCTGATGGTGCGGCACCTGGTGCTGCCGGAAAACGCCGCCGGCACCGACCGTTTTGTGAAGTTCGTCGCCGAGCAGCTCCGCCCTTCCACCTACGTCAACCTGATGGCGCAGTACCGCCCCGAACATCGCGCCCGGCAGTACCCGGAGATCAACCGCCGTCTCACGCGCGCCGAGTATCAACAGGCCTTGCGCTGGGCGCGCGATGCGGGCTTGACCAACCTCGCCACCGGTTAGGGCGGGCGCCGCCGCTACCGCAGGGCGGCAAACTCTGATATTCAAGAGGGGACATGTCTTCACTCACCTCTCGCCGTACGTTTCTCTCCGGTTCGGCCGCCACTGCCGCCGCTGTATCCGCGTCTTCCTCCGCCGCCGCTTCCGGCCAGAAGAAATGGGAAGGCATCTTCGTCATCATGCAGACCCCTTTCCTGGACAACCTGGAGATTGACGAGGAATCGCTGCGCAAGGAAACCGACTTTCTGGTGCGCGGCGGCGTGCATGGCATCGTCTGGCCCGCAGGCGCCGGTGAAACCACGTCACTTTCCTACAAGGAGCGCATGCGTTATGCGGAGACCGTCGTCAAGGAAGCGCGCGGCCGCACCACCGTGCTGATCGGCGTGCACGGTGCCAACAAATTCGAGGCGATGGAGTACGCCCGCTACGCCGAGAAGATCGGCGCCGACGGCCTGCATGCGCTCGGACCGGGCGACAACTCCTCCGACCCCGAGGCGCTCACCGAGTACTTTCTGGCGATCGCCTCCGTCTCCAAACTGCCGCTCTCGGTACAGGTGTCCACTCCCGGCATGACCGTCGACTGGATGCTGAGGCTCGCCGACCAGATTCCCAGCTTTAAGATCGCCAAGTTGGAGATGGGCAACATTCCGCACGATGTCACCCGCCTGGCGCGCGACGCCAAGGGCCGGCTGATCGCCTCGACCGGGGGCGGGGCGATGAACCTGTATCAGGAGATGGAACGCGGCGGCGGCGGAACCATGGCCGGCGCGGGTTTCGCGGATATTCAGGCGGCCATTTGGGACCTCTACCACGCTGGCAAAAAGAAGGAGTCGCGTGAACTGTTCGCCAAGTTTCTGCTGTCGGCGGTCCTCGAGCGGCAGACGGGCTTCGTGCTGCAAAAGGAGATCCTGCGGCGGCGCGGAATCTTCAAAACCGTGGTGATGCGCCGCACGCGCAAGTTCACCATGGACGCCGGCGACCTGCGCGAGTTGGACGGCATCTTCGAACTGCTCCGGCCGCACTTCCGCGTGTAAGGGCGCGCGGCAGCCTTCTACAATTAGAGGAATGTCGCGAATCGCATTTTTATTCCCTGGCCAAGGCTCACAGGCCGCGGGCATGGGAAAGAACCTCGCCGCCGCGTACCCGGCAGCGCGCCAGGTGTTTGCCGAAGCGGACGAAGCTCTGGGCTTCCCGATTTCCCGCCTCTGCTTTGAAGGGCCCGAGGAAGAGTTGAAGCTGACGGAAAACACCCAGCCGGCGTTGCTGACGGTGTCGACGGCCGCGCTGGCCGTCTTGCGGGAACACGGACTCGAGGCAGATTATGTAGCCGGCCACAGCCTGGGCGAGTATTCCGCGCTGGTGGCGGCGGGCAGTCTCCGGTTCGGCGACGCGGTTCGCCTGGTGCGGCAGCGCGGGCGCTATATGCAGGAGGCGGTTCCGCCCGGGGTCGGCGCGATGGCCGCGCTTTTGAAGATGCCCGAGGACGCGCTGGACCGCGTCCTGGCGGAGGCGTCCCAAGGCGAGGTGGTGAGCGCAGCGAACCTGAATTCGCCGGACCAGGTGGTGATCGCCGGCCATGCCGGCGCGGTCCACCGGGCGGTCGAGTTGGCCAAGGCCGCCGGCGCCAAGCGCGCGGTATTGCTCCCGGTGAGCGCGCCGTTCCACTGCGCGCTGATGCGGCCCGCGCAGGAAAAACTGGCGGCCGATCTGGACCGGACCAGCTTCGCCGACCTCCGGATTCCCCTGGTGAACAACTGGCAGGCGCGCGAAATCCATACGGGCGCGGAGGCGCGCGAAGGTTTGTACCAGCAGGTGCCCAATCCGGTGCGCTGGGCGGAATCGATTCGTTATTTGGCTTCCCAGGGCGTTACGCGCTTTGTCGAAGTGGGCGCGGGCGCGGTGTTGACCGGTTTGCTCCGCAATATTGACCCCTCGCTTTCCGGGGTAAAGTTCGGCGACCCGGCCGACCTCGAAAAAGCGCTGGCCTGACCGCGGCGAGGTTCAGGCAAGGCGGACGCAGTTCGGACGACGGCGTGAGCCGTGGGGGATCAACCCTGCCCGGCCCGGTGGCCGGCGAATCATCCTGGCCAGGATTGCCCGCTCACACTCCGGCGGCCGCAAACGCCTGCGACACCACCAGGCGCGCTTCACCCTGGAGCAGGCGGAGATGGTCCTCGCCCAGGAAGCTCTCCGCGTAGATCTTGTACACGTCCTCGGTCCCCGAGGGGCGCGCCGCGAACCAGCCGTTGCGCGTCATGACTTTGACCCCCCCGATGGGAGCGCCGTTGCCCGGGGCTTCCGTGAGAATCGCCGCGACCGGTTCTCCCGCCAATTCGGTGGCGGTGATCTGCGCGGGCGACAGCCTGCTCAACACCGCCTTCTGCGCGGGCGTCGCGGGCGCGTCGGTGCGCTGGTAGACCGGCGCGCCGTACCGGGCGGTGAGCTGTTGGTACAGTTCGCCGGGATCGCGGCCGGTGCGCGCCATCATCTCGGCCGCCAACAGTCCGGGAATCAGCCCGTCCTTGTCGGTCGACCAAACCACGCCGTCCCGCCGCAGGAAGGACGCGCCCGCGCTCTCTTCGCCCGCGAATCCCAGCGAGCCATCCAGCAAACCGTTCACAAACCATTTGAAGCCCACCGGGACCTCGACCAGCCGGCGTTCGAGGCCCTGCGCCACCCGGTCGATGAGGCTGCTCGACACCAGCGTCTTGCCCACGCCGGCGGAAGCGCGCCAGCCCGGGCGGTGGCGGAAGAGATACCCGACGCACACCGCCAGATAGTGATTGGGATTGAACAGACCCACGCTGGGGGCGACGATGCCGTGCCGGTCGTGATCGGTGTCGGCGGCGAACGCCACGTCGAACTGGTCCTTCAGCGCAATCAGCCCCGCCATCGCGTACGGCGAGGAGCAGTCCATGCGAATCTTGCCGTCCCAATCCGCGGACATGAAACGGAAGGTGGGATCCACGTGCTCGTTGACGATCGTCAGGTTCAGGCCGTACCGGTCGCGGATGCGCGGCCAGAACGCGACGCCGGCGCCACCCAGCGGATCCACGCCCAGCCGCAGGCCGCGGATGGCATCCATTTCCACCACCTGCGCCAGATCCTCGACGTAGGCGCCGGCGTAATCGTAAGGGTGAGCGCGCTGGCGGGCGCGCGCATACGAGACGCGCTCCACCCCGCGCAATCCGGCGGCCAGCAGCGCGTTGGCGCGGTCTTCAATCCATTTGGTCGCCGCCGTGTCCGCCGGGCCTCCGTGGGGCGGGTTGTACTTAAATCCGCCATCTTCGGGCGGATTATGCGACGGCGTGATCACGATCCCGTCGGCGAGGCCTTCGGCGCGTCCGCGATTGTAGGTCAGGATGGCGTGCGAGATAGCCGGCGTCGGCGTATACCCTCCGTCCGCATCCACGATGGCCTCGACACCGTTGCCGATCAGCACCTCCAGCGCGGTGGCGAACGCCGGCTGGGACAAGGCGTGCGTGTCCATGCCCAGGAACAAAGGACCGCTGACGCCTTGGGCCCGGCGGTATTCGCAAATCGCCTGGGTGATGGCCAGAATGTGCGCTTCGTTGAACGCGTTGGCGAAGGCGGAACCGCGGTGTCCGGAAGTGCCGAACGCCACCCGCTGGGCGCGTTCGGCCGGATCGGGCTTCTCGGTGAAATAGGCGGTGATCAGCTTGGGGATATTGACAAGGGACGAAGGTTCAGCCGGCTTGCCGGCGCGTCCGTGCACAGTCATCCCTTTGAGTGTATCGAGACTGGCTCAATCGAGAGGCAGCGCCGGATCCGGGCCCGCGCCTTTGGGCGTCTGAATCACCCGCGCGAGCTTGCGCTCCGGCACCGAGATGACGAACACCTTGTCCTGGTCCTGCACGCCCACGTAAGCCCAGCGCCCGTCGCGCGACAGCGAGAGTGACATGGCGCGCCCGCCGAGGCCGAGTTGGAGCGTCTCCCGGCCGCTGGCAACGTCAGCGAAGCCCACGCCATGCCCTTCGCCCAGCGAGTAGACGAGCGTTTGGCCGTCCGGCGTTAGCGCGATCCGGTTAGGCCCCCGCCCGGTGCGGATCACTCCGACGCGCTCTTGCCGGGCCGTGTCGATGATGGAAATCGAGTTGCCCTGTCCGTTGGTCAGGTAGATGCGCGCTCCGTCCCGGGACAGCACGCCGCCCTGCGGACCTTCATCGGTGGGAATCAACTTCACCCGGCCCGAAGCCAGGTGCACCGCCGCCACGGTGTGCGTCCCGGTGTTGCTGACATAGGCGTATTCCGCGCCCGGCCCGAGCACCACCATGTGCGGAGCGCGGCCTTGTACATCGTATTTGCGCAGCACGCGCCGGGCGGCCGGATCGATCAAGAGCAAACCGTCCGGATTCTCGATGGTGCACACCAGGCGCCCGGTGCGCGGGTCTACATCCATGCCGTGCGGCCGCCGGTAGGCGCCCAGATCGATCACCCCCGCGCTCCGGCGCGCCCGCAGGTCGACGACGGAGATCGTGTTGCCGCCTTGACCCGCATCGGTCATCCACAGAATGCCGTTGTCGGAGACGTACGCAAAACGGCCATCCGGGGAGCGGACGACCTCATGCGGAGTCTTGCCCACGGGAAACCCCGCCACGCGCCGGCCGTCCGCCGTGTAAAAACCAACGGCGCTGGCCACCTTTTCCACGATCAGGAGCGCAGGTTCCGGCGCGCCCGCTCCCCAAGCGAGCGCGGCAAGGAGCGACATGGATAGCAACCGCATCGGAATTCTTCCGGCTTCACGCGCACCCATCAACCGGCTTCCGGGTAGACCCCGCAAACCTTGCAAACGAACGCGTGCACGCCATGGTACCAGGAAGCGTCCGGGAGGAACATAAACGGACATTCGCCGGCGACCACCAGGGCGCCTTGCGCGCGGGCGCTGGCCACCGCCTCGGCGTCAATCGACCCGACCGCGCCCTTGTACAGCCAAATGTTGCGGACGCCGGCCTGAAGACACTCGCGCATGACCGCCGCCATCCGGTCGTGCGGCGTCATGATCAAGGCGCCCTCCGCGGGCGGTTGCACCGCCCCGATCCGCTCAAAACAGCGCTGGCCGTCGATTTGCTCCGCCTGCGGATTGACGGGCACCACGTCGTAGCCGCGCTCGCGCAGATCCTTCCACAAAAGCCGGCTAAAATCCCGTTCCTGGCGGGACACCCCCACAAGCGCAATCCGCTTCAATCTCAAAAACGCCGCAACATCAGCCAGATGGTTCTTCATAGCGCGCGACCCTGGGAGTACGCTACCACTTACCGCTGGCGGGGAAAAGGGTGGGGAGGCCGCGCTCTCCCGCGCCGCGGCGGCGCCAGTCCGCGCCAGGGGAACCCCGCGTTACCGGGGCCGCGCCAGCGCCTGGGCGATTTCGTCCAGCCAGACCACCATCTCGGCGGTGGCGTCGTTCCAGCTCATGAAGTCCGGCTTCCAGGCGCCGTCTTCGGCCTGTTGGGCCAGCAGGTGCGCGGCCACCCTTTCGGCGATGTCCCGGTATCGCCCCAACCGGGTCAGCCGGTAAAGCTGCGCCGCGGCCCAACCCACCTTGCCCGCCCGCAGCGAACGCCATTGGGCTTCGCTGGCCAAATCGACCGGGCGCAGATATTGTTCCGCCAGCGAGAGCCACCGCCGCTCGCCCGTGGCGCAGTACAGACCGGCGAGAAAACCGCCGGCGATGCCAGGGTTGAAAAAAAACTCGTCGCGTTCGCGGTCCGGATGCAGGACGAAGCGGATTTCCTCCTCCGGCGGAAAGGTGGTGTGCAGTCCTCGCGCACGGCTGTACACCGTGAACATCTGCCGGGGGTAGTTGGGCTGGAGCAGCAGGAGCCGCTCGAGCCACGCGCCCGCGCCGCGCGCTTCCACCAGGTGGCCGGAATACAGGAGCGCCTGCGCCGCGCCAGAGGTGATCCAGAGGTCTTGCACCGTTTCGGGTGCGGTCTCCGTTGCGGAAGAGAAGAACCCGCCGCTCTCGCCATCCCAGGTGCGCAGCAGAAACCGGGCGCCCGTCTGCGACAGGTCAAACGCTCCCAGACGGTGGGCGCCTTGAATGATCCAGGCATTGAAATACGTATGGTAGTAGCCGGCCGCCTGCGGGGGCCGTGGGCCGAAGTCGCCGTCCGGCGTGAGGCCGTGCTCGCGAATCCAGTCCACCAGCGCCGCCGCTTCCGCCGTGTACCCGCAAACCAGCAGCGCTACGGGAAGCTTGTAGTACTCGTGGACCGCCGCGACCAGTTCGGGGAAGCGCTCACGCACGCGCGTGGCCAGGAAGTCTCCGCCGCGGTTGCGCGCGTCAACGATGGAGGTACGCATGGAGTTTCCCGGATTGTCGCATACCGCCGGGCCGGGAAAGTCAGGACTCGCCGCCGCGGTTTGGGTTTCCGTCCAGCAGCGCGAAGGCGACGATCGTCTGCCCGCGGGGCCCGCCGTCCATCTCGGCCAGTTCCGCAAGCAATGCTCCCTCCAGGTCGTCCGGGTCGGGATCGACTTCGCAGGCGGCGATTTCCTCCTCGGTCGCGCCTTGATAGCACAACTCGCAGATGCCCACCGCTTCGCCGCCCAAACGCACCGCAGGGCCGAATGTGCGGCAAGTCAGCGGCCGCGCCGCATAAAGGTCGCAGACGCCGGCCGCCGGATCGAGCGCCGGGCAGGGTTCATCCTCGGCGAAGGCGGCGAATCGCGCCTCGGCTTGCTCGGTTTCCTCGAGGATGCCCGTGGCGGGATCACCAGGGAACTCGGCGGCAAAGCGCGCCACGAAACGCTCGGCGCGGCGCCGCACCCGGTCCGCCCGGGCAGGATCGCGCGCGGCCAGTTCCTCCCATCCCGCGCGGAGGCGAAGCGCGTCCAGTTGCGTAATCGGGAACGGCCCGATGCAACACGGCGTGCACCCTTGCCGGCAGGCGATCCACGGCCCGCTTCGGCGGACCGCTTCGGCCATGGCCGTATCCACAATCTGGATCAGCGTGCGGTCGCCGCGGGCGATGCGCGAAAACGGCGCGGGGCTGCTCATGGCTTTTCCCCGCTCACCAGGTGCAGCGCCAGTTCGGTGGGGAAGACGATCTCCCGGTCGGCGTCCTCCGCTGCGCGGCAAGCCGTCTCGATGCGGCGCAGCCCTTCCTGGTAGGCTTCCGGCGGCAAGAGCGCGAACTGGGAGCAGGCGTCTTTGGCAAGGAAAGGACTGTCGAAGATGGCGCGGCCGCGCTGGTGGTCGGTGATCCGCTCGACGACGCGGCATTCGACGGCGGTCAGGCCCTCCTGCGCCATCCAGCCGGCGATCTCCGCCAGCGCGGGAAAGCGGGCCAGGTCCATCTCCCAGACGCCGGGGAAGTAGTCGTAGAGATACCAGCGGTGGCGCAGTTGGCGCGGTTCCAGGGTGACGATGGCGAGGATTCCCCCCGGGGCGATCGCGGCGGCCGCCTCCCTTACGAAGCCGCGCGGGTCGTCGAAGTGGTGCAGCGCGTTCACCACGTAGAGCAAGTCAAACGCGGCGGCCGCGAAGGGCAACCGGTTTGCGTCGCCTTGCACGCGGGGAAACTCCGCCGGAGCCTGTTCGAGCATTCGCCGGGAACGGTCCAAACCCACCGACCAGACGCCCGCCGGCCAGCCGCACAGCCAGTGTCCCGTACCGCAACCCACCTCCAACATCCTGCGAGCCGGTCGGCGTCTGGCCAACTCGCAGAGCGCCTCGGCAACCCCGCGCAGAGGCTTCGCCTGGTAACGCGCGTTGTACGTTCCCGCGAGCTTGTCGTAGTCGACCTTCGAGGAAGCCACCGTGCTTTCCATCATAACGGCGCGGCGGCAACTTTCCACCGGGCTCGCCGGCCGGAGACCGGGCGCCCCTGCGGGGCAAGTCTCCGGCTCACCCCACGAGCCCGCAAAGGGCCGTCCAGGCCCTCCTTACACTCGAAAGATCGCTGGCTGGCCCGCTCGCCGGAACAGGCTCCGTCTCGCGGGCGATCACTTAGCAGCTACGCGTCCTGAATCTCGAAGATCGCTTCCACTTCCACGGCGACGCCCGTCGGCAGCGACGCGAAGCCGAGCGCGCTGCGCGCGTGGTAGCCGTCGGTTTCCTTCCCGAACACTTCATGGAACAGGTCGGAGGCGCCGTGAATCACCAGGTGATGATCGGTGAACTCGGGCGTCGAGTTCACGCAGCCCAGCAGTTTCACCACCCGCAGTCCGTTCAGCGTGCCGTGCGCGTTCCACACCGATTGCAGGATCTTGCGGGCGCAATCTTGCGCGGCTGCGTAGCCCTGCTCCACCGAGAGGTCCGCGCCCAGTTTGCCTTTGAGGTCGCTGACGTGGCCCGAAGAGAACAACAGGTTGCCCGCGCGCGCGCACAAGTTCAGATAGCCGCGCGGCTGCGGCGCAAAGGTAATGCCCAGGCTTTCCGCCTTCTGTTGAGGACTCATAAGAACACCCGCATTGTACCCCGGTGGCGGAAAGCTCCGCGATACAATCGAAGGCACGATGCGAGTGTGGTTGGCCGCGCTGGTGGCGGCCCCTTTGTGCGCCGCCCCGGCCCTCGAGTTCAACCGCGACGTCCGGCCGATCCTGTCGGACAAGTGCTTTGCCTGCCACGGTCCGGACGCCGCGGCCAAGGGGATCCCGCTGCGCCTCGACCAGGAAGCGGCGGCCAAATCCACCGCCCGGGGGCGGCCGGCGATTATCCCCGGCGACCCGGAAAACAGCGAATTGATCCGCCGCATCACGCATGCCAGGCGCGGCCTGCGCATGCCGCCGGCGCACTCGGGCGTTACGCTGGCCGCCGGCGAAATCGAAACCCTGCGCGCCTGGATCGCGCAAGGCGCGCCCTGGCAAAAGCACTGGTCGTTTCTGCCTCCTCGCCGGCCGGAGCCGCCCCAAGTGCCTCAGGCGGACTGGGTCCGCAACCCGATTGACGCGTTTGTGCTCGCGCGCCTGGAGCGCGAGAACCTTGCCCCCTCGCCCGAAGCGCCCCGGGAAACGCTGCTCCGGCGGGTCTCCCTGGATCTGACCGGACTGCCTCCTACCCCGGCCGAACTCGACGCGTTCCTGCGCGACGGCTCGCCGGACGCTTACGAAAAGGCGGTCAGCCGTCTGCTGGCTTCGCCGCACTACGGCGAGCGCATGGCCGCCCGCTGGCTGGACGCCGCCCGCTACGCCGACACCAACGGGTACCAGTTCGACGGCGAACGCTCGATGTGGCGCTGGCGCGACTGGGTGATCGGCGCCTTCAACCGCAATCAACCCTTCGATGAGTTCACCCTCGAACAGATCGCCGGCGACTTGCTCCCGAACGCCACGCTTGACCAGAGAATCGCCACCGGCTTCAACCGCAACCACCGCGCCAACACGGAGGACGGCATCATTCCGGAAGAATACGCGGTGGAGTACGTGGTGGACCGGGTCGAGACCACTTCGACGGTCTTCCTCGGCCTCACCATGGGGTGCGCGCGTTGCCACAACCATAAATACGACCCCTTTACGCAGCAAGAGTTTTACCGCTTGTTTGCGTATTTCAACAACGTACCCGAGCACGGGCGGGCGATGAAGTACGGCAATTCGCCGCCGCTGGTAGCCGCGCCCACGCGCGAACAGCAGGAGGCCCGGGAAGCGCTGGCGCGCCGCATCGAGACGATCGAACGGCGCTTTGCCGCCGAGGGGGATGCGCTTGCGCGCGCGCAACGGGCGTGGGAGTCCTCGCTGGCGCCGGCGCCGGCGCAGTTCTGGTCGCCGGCGGTTGGATTGGACGCCGCGCTGCCTCTGGATGCGCCCGGCGCGGAGAGGGTGGATGGCGCGCCCTCCTTCGTTCCGGGCCGGCTGGGACAGGCGGCGCGTTTCGATGGCGCATCCCTGCTCGCGGTTCCCGGCGCCGCGCAATTCGATATTGACGACCGCTTCACCCTCTCGCTGTGGCTGTACGCCGAGGCCGCGCCGCACGGCGCGCTGGTCACGCGGATGAGCGACCGGCCGGAAGGAAAGGGTTTTGGCCTGTACGCCCGGCAGGGCCGCCTCCACTTTCACGTCACCAGCAATTACGTGAACGACGCCCTGCGCGTCGATACCGAACCGGTGCTGCGGCCGAACCGCTGGCATCACGTCGCCGTCACCTACACCGGATCGAAGATGGCCGAAGGCGTGGCGCTCTACCTGGATGGCCGGCCCGCGGATTTCCGGGTGGACATGGAAACGCTGTATCGTCCCTTCCGCAACGCCGGCGCGAAGTTTACCGAACCGTTGCGCCTGGGGGGCGGCGGCGGCAAGGAGAACCGGTTTCGTGGCCTGCTGGACGAGGTCCGCGTCTACGCGCGCGTGTTGCCGGAAGAGGAGTTGCAGGCGCTGGCTCTGGGTACGCCGGTTCATGAGCTGGCCGCCAAGCCCGCGGCGCGGCGGACGGAAATCGAAAACCGCGTGCTGCGCTGGCAGTTCCTCGCAGTGGCGGCCCCTGCCTCCATCCGGCAGGCCTGGCAGGAGTGGCAGACGCTGCGTGAGCAGGCCGAGCAGCTCGAGCGCACCTTTCCGACCGTGATGGTGATGGCCGAGCGTCCCCAGCCCCGCGATACGTTCTTGCTGATCCGCGGGCAATACAACACCCCCGGCGAAAAAGTGATGCCCGGCGTGCCGGAGGTCTTCCCGCCGTTGCCGCCAGACGCGCCCAACAACCGGTTGGGTTTTGCGCGCTGGCTGACCTCGCCGGACAATCCGCTGCTGGCCCGTGTCGCGGTGAACCGCTACTGGCAAATGTTGTTCGGCGTGGGCCTGGTCAAGACCACCGAGGATTTCGGTTCGCAGGGCGAGTGGCCCTCCCACCCCGACCTGCTCGATTGGCTCGCGACCGAGTACATGCGGACGGGCTGGGACACCAAAGCGCTGCTGAAAACCATCGTTACCAGCGCCACGTACCGCCAGACGTCTCAGGCGGCGCCTGCACTGGCGCAGCGCGATCCCGAGAACCGTCTGCTGGCGCGCGGACCGCGCTTCCGCCTGCCGGCGGAGATGGTGCGCGACCAGGCCTTGCGGGCTGCGGGCGTGCTTACCCCGCACATCGGCGGACCGAGCGTCAAACCCTACCAGCCGGATGGCTTGTGGAAGGACCTGATCATGCAGGACATGGAGTACGTCCAAAGCAAGGGCCCCGACCTCTATCGCCGCAGTCTATACACGTTCTGGAAGCGCACCGTGGCCCCACCGATGCTGGTCAATTTCGACGCCGCCAACCGCGAGGCCTGCGTGGTGCGCGAGAACCGCACCAATACGCCGCTGCAAGCGCTGAATTTGATGAACGACGTCACGTTTGTCGAGGCCGCGCGCCTGATCGCGCAGCGGATGCTGCGGGAAGCCGGTCCGGCGCCGGCCGACCGCCTCCGTTACGGCTTCCGCCTGGTGTTGAGCCGCCCGCCGTCCGCCGCGGAACTCGAAGTGTTGAAGGGTAGCCTCGAGTTCCATCGTGACCATTTCGCCGGCCGGCCGGAGGAAGCGCGCCGCTACCTGCGTCAGGGCGATTCGCCGCCAGACCCGGCGTTGCCCGTGCCGGAACTGGCCGCCTACACCGCGGTGGCGAGCCTGGTGTTGAACCTGGACGAAGCCGTCACCAAGGAGTAACTGCCGTGCATCCTCTCGCCGAAAGCCAACTGCTGCGCACCCGCCGAAGTTTTCTCCGCGCCGCGACCGGCGGCGCGGGCCTGGCGGCGCTGACCTCGCTGCTTGGCGGCGAAGCTCAAGCCGAAGGATCGCCCGCGTTGCCGCACTTCCCGCCCAGGGCCAAGCGCGTCATCTATCTGTTTCAACACGGCGGCCCGTCGCAACTCGATCTGTTCGACCACAAGCCCGCCCTCGCCAAGTTGCGCGGCGTCGACCTGCCCGCCTCCGTCCGCATGGGCCAGCGGCTGACGGGCATGACCGCGTTCCAATCCAGCTTTCCCACCGCGCCTTCCATCTTCCGGTTCGCGCGCCACGGGCGCTCCGGCCAATGGCTGAGCGAACTGTTGCCGCACACCGCCAAAGTAGCCGACGAACTGTGCATTCTGAAATCGCTGCACACCGAGGCGATCAATCACGACCCCGCCGTGACCTTTTTCCAGACGGGCTTTCAACTGGCCGGCCGGCCGTCGATCGGTTCCTGGATTGCTTACGGGCTGGGGAGCGAGAACCAGGACCTGCCCGCCTTCGTCGTCCTGGTATCGCAAGGGGTGGGCGGCTCGCAGGCGCTGGCGGACCGGCAATGGGGCAGCGGCTTCCTGCCCACCCGGTACCAGGGCGTCAAATTTCGCTCCGGCGCGGACCCGGTGCTGTATTTGTCGAACCCCGGCGGCTACTCCGCCGAGGCCCGCCGCCGCTTTCTCGACGACCTGGCGCGCCTGAACGATCTCAAGTTCCGGCAAACACCCGATCCGGAGATCCAGACCCGCATCGCGCAATACGAGATGGCGTTCCGGATGCAGACCTCCGTGCCCGAATTGACGGACCTGTCGCAAGAGCCCGGCGCCACTTTCGAGCTGTACGGGCCCGACTCCCGCAAGCCCGGCACCTACGCCGCCAACTGCATCCTGGCCCGGCGCCTCGCCGAACGCGGCGTCCGCTTTATTCAGCTATTTCACCGCGGCTGGGATCAGCACGGCAATCTCCCGCAAGAAATCCGCGGCCAGTGCCAGCAGACCGACCAGGCCAGCGCCGCGCTCATCCAGGACTTGCGCCAGCGCGGTCTGCTCGACGAGACGCTGGTGGTGTGGGGCGGCGAGTTCGGCCGCACCGTCTATTCCCAAGGCGCGCTTTCCGAGACCAACTACGGCCGCGACCATCACCCCCGCTGCTTCGCCATGTGGCTGGCCGGCGGCGGAGTCAAGCCCGGGATGAGCTATGGGGAGACCGACGATTTCAGCTACAACATCGTCGACAAGCCCATGGACGTGCACGACCTCCACGCCACCATCCTCCATTGCCTCGGCGTGGACCACACCCGGCTGACCTTCAAGTTCCAAGGCCGGCACTACCGGCTCACCGATGTGCACGGCAACGTGGTCCGGGAGATTCTCTCGTAGCGTGGCGCACCCTTCAGGGTGCAGGGAGACTTCGGTCTCCCGCGCCGTCTTCGGAATTGTGCGGCCAGACCTGCCGCGCCCAGCAGGACCAGGGACCACGCGGACGGCTCGGGAATTGGCTCTCCCGCCGAGAGCAGGTCGAGCGAAACCTCGTACAGCAGCGTCTCCAATTCGCCATCGTACAGTTGGAACGTGAAGGCATCGGGCGGGAAGCCCGCAAGCTGATTCGTGGTGAAGTCGACCAGAAACTCGAATGCGGTTCCCGCCACAAACCGCTGGCTGTATAACGAGAGGCTGTCGAGCGGGTTCACCAGCAGGTCCAGCGTGGCCGACGATTGCCAGACGCCGGCGTCGCTGGCGGCGTTCGGTCCCAGCGTGAAAATCCCAAACAAGGGGTCGCCTGCATCCCGGTCGAGGCCCGTGCCGCCGCCGAGATCGAAGGCCGAAACGGAAGCGGTGTTATTCACTTGGCCCGAACCGGTCAACTGCCACGCGGCGTAGTAAGTGGCGCCGGGCGTGAATAGAGAGAGGTCCAGCAGGGTCGTGCTCGTGTCCAGCGAAACGACGACAGCCGCCGGCGCGCCCGCCGTAGACAGGACGCCGAGGAGCAAACCGGATAACATGCGGCGGAGGCGGCGATTCATCGCAACGTTCCTCCGGCCAGCACCCGCGGAGTGTAGGTAATCGCCGCGGCGGGTTGCGAATTGACGAATTCGAGATTGGCCGTGGCTGTTTCTCCAGGCGAGAGCACCTCATCGGAGCCAACGGGAACCACCAGGAACGGCCGGCCGAGCGGGGCCGCGCACGCAGTCAGTCCGCTCAGGTTGAACAGCGCAGCGTTCGCGCTCAGGTTGTCGAGCACGAGGGCCACCGGCCCGGCGAGCGCTCCCGGGCCCTGATTGCGGAGCGTCACCGTCTGCGACCACCGCCCGGTAGCCAGGTTGCGCCGGAAGCCGCCCAGGCCGGCTTGAATCTGGGGCGTGACTTTGGCGGCGCAGGCCGGTCCCGCGACCTGAAGCGTGTAGTCAGCGCGGGCGGCGCAGCCCCCGGCGTCCCGCACGACCAGCGGCAGCGGAAACGCGCCGGCCGCGGTCGGGACGCCCGCCAGCGTCCGCCTGGTGAGCGCCAGGCCCGGCGGCAAAGCCGTGTCGAACTCGATTTCGTAAGGTGGGGTTCCCCCGCTGACGCCGAAGGTCACCGGGCCATAGGGCGCCTGCGCAGTGGCCTGCGGCAGCGCCGCCGGCGTCACCGTGAGCGGGCAGACGTTGCGCACGAAGACTCGCAGCAGAGCGCTCGTCGAAGCCCCGATGGACGCGGCTGCCGTCAACTGGAAGTAGTGGTCGCCCGGGCTCGCCCCGCCGACGGCCGCATCCCCCAGCACCTGGCCGTTGTCGACCCGCACGTTGTTGAATTGAACCGGGGGGCTGCCCTGCAGAGGCGCCACCGTCGCAGTGAGAGCGCTTCCGGGCTGGCTGGACACAGAGGCCGTCGCCAGAAGTAATCCCGGCGTGGACGAGTTCGGGGAAAGGGTCAACGTGCGGGCCCGGATCGATGGGAGATCGCCGGGATCGCGGCACACGTCGGCCGGATCCAGACGGGCGACTACATAGCAACCCCTGGTTGCCCAAGCACCCAAATGAGGTCGCGCCGGGTTTCAAACGGGACGCTGAAGACCCGCCGGAAGATGCCGGGCAAGAAAACGCTGGGCTGGTCTCGGTTAGGGTTGCCGGGCAAGAAAAAATTGGTCGAACTGCCGGCCGCGATGGTGACCGGCGCAGTGCCGGGATTGAAATAGCCAAAATGGGCGAAGGCGTTCGGCACGTCGAACCGGACCGGTTCGCCTGCGGCGTGCGCAAACGCGAACGGGTAGGTGAAGTTCCCTCCCACTGGTTCCTGGAAGGTTTCCTCGTTATTCTCTCCGGGATTGATCGTCACCGAGTACGGGCGGTTGGCGGGGCTGTTCGAGAACGCGGCCTGGCCGCTGCCAGGACCCACCGCGCTGGTCAACGTTCCGAACAGGGGCGCCAGAAACGGGTCGAGGCAGTCCAGCCGTGGCAAGACTGTGCCTTGGGCGTGGAGGAGAGGCAGGCAAAATAGGGACCCGCCAAGAGCGAGACCGCAACGAAGGTGAGCCATGACAGACTCCTTGAGCCGACCCCCAAGGAACTAAGCCGGCGAAGTAGTTTGCCAAGGATAGCATGAAGCCGGTTGGCGAGACTTGGGAAAGGGACGCCTTGGCCCCCAAAGAGCCCGCAGGGGGTAAAAACTCCCCTAGTCCCCCTTGGCCCGCCGGGTCGGCCTAATTCCGGACAAGCCTGCCCGGACCGGCGCCGGGAACCAGGAACCGCCGGGTCGGGAAGCCAATGCCGCCGCGCGCTTTCTGGCTCGAGGCCGGGCCTTCCGCGTTATCCATCACCCGGCGGCCCGGCGCGGGAGATCCGGTGAAGTTCAGTTCTTCTTCGGTGAACATCAGGTTGCGGTCCAGCACCATCTCCACGGTGCTGCCGCGCGCCAGTACAGCGTCGGGTCCGCGGGTGAGCAGCACCCCGACCAACCCCGCCGCCGCGCCCGCTCCGGCGCCGATGCCGAGACCTTTGCCCCAGTTGCCGGAGGCGGCGCCCGCAATGGCTCCCACGGACGCGCCGGCGCTGGCGGCCTCGCCCACGGTGCGCGCGTCGCCGCCCTTGTTCCCCTCGCTGGAGATCTTTCCCTCGGTCCGGTCGAAGTCTTCCGCCGCGCGCGCGTCCATCGCCTCGATCCGCCCGCGGAAGTCGCGCGTCACGCCGTTGGGCAGTGTCAGCGAATCAAACCGCACAAACAACTCGCCGCGCCCCTTCACGCGGCCCGGGCGCTTGACCTGGGTCACCGTGCCCATGACATAGCTGCCGGGCGGAATCACCACTTTGCCGTTCACCACGATGGGAAAGGCCGTCTCCAGGTAAACCCGGTCGCCGACCGCGGAATGCTTGGTGCTTACGCTGTTGATGAGGCTCAGCGGGATCTTCGTGCCGTCCGCTACCGTGTAGCCCCCTTGCTCGGATTTGCGCCAGCCCTCGGTTTGGCTGGGTGCGGGCGCGGGATCCTGCGCCCCCAGCAAACCGACCCACATGGCCGCCGCCGGGACCGTTCGTCTCCAACCGGTCATAAAAAGGAAATCTCCTCTCCTTACAGGTTAAACGCATCCGGCCAGAAGAAGTTGCAGGGCGTACGGGACCACGTCTGCCCCGGACTGGCGCTGCCGGGCAGGAACCCGGGTCCAGGCGGAGCGAACGAACACGGCCGGGTGAGAACGTCTCCACCCTTTCATTAAAAATCCTGGAATTAATCGGATAGGAATGGCGGAGAGGGTGGGATTCGAACCCACGGAACCCGTAAAGGTTCAACGGTTTTCGAGACCGCCCGATTCAACCGCTCTCGCACCTCTCCGCAGTCTCTCACTTTAAGGTATCGAATCCCCGGCGGCTTTGGCAATTGCGCGGCGGCGGTTCAATCCAGCACCAGTTCGACATAGCGCAGTTTGCCGTCCCGCTGCAATTGCAGGACGACGTTGTCGGCAGGCGGTATCTTGTCAATCAAATCGCGAAGTTCGCGCAGGGTTGAAACTGGTTGGTTATTCACCGCCACAATGATGTCTCCCGGCAGTAGCCTGCCGGGAGAAGCGTTGGAGGCGACGGAAATCCGCGCCACCAAAATGCCATAGCTTCGCCGCAGCGGAGGCAGTTGGGCCAGCAGCGGTTCTTCGAGGGGCAAGGCCAGCACGCCGAGCCTCGGCACCAGGTGGATGCGTTCGCTCACCAGGCTGGCGAAGCGGTCGGGATTATCCTCGCGGTCGAGCACCACCACAGACTTCTGCAAGCGTTTGCCCTCGCGCAGCACCTCCAGCTTGATGAGGACCCCGGTATGGTGCTGGTAGACATTCACGTGGAACTGGCGGGCGTTCTCCATCGGCTTGCCGTCGAGCGAGAGGATGATGTCGCCGGGCCGCAGGTCCGCGTTGTCGGCGGGTCCCTTGGGCGTGACGTCGGCCAGGATCACGCCTTGGTCCACGGGAAGCTGGAGCGCTTTGGCCAAACCGGGCGTGATGGTCTGCGCCTCCACCGCGATATCGCCGCGGGTCACGACGCCGTGCTCGCGGATCTCGTTAACCACATACTTGACGATGTTGCTCGGCAACGCAAAACCCAAGCCCTCGCTGCCGCTGGACTGGGAAAGAATCAGCGTATTGATGCCGATCACCTGGCCGTCGATATCCAGCAGCGGCCCGCCGCTGTTGCCGGGGTTGATGGCGGCGTCGGTCTGAAAGTAGACGACGCGGTCATCGGGGCGCAGTTGGCGGGCGGTGGCGCTGATCAACCCCATGCTCATCGAGTCTTCCAGCCCGCGAGGACTGCCCAGCGCGAAAACCAGTTGGCCTTGCCGCACCGTATCGGAATCCCCTAGCGTCAGGAACGGCAGTTCGCGCGCCTCCACCTTGAGCAGCGCCAGATCCGTCTCCTGGTCCGACCCCAGGATCTTTGCAGGGACCAGGCGTCCGGGCGTGCGCACGGCGCTCCGGCCGCGCGGTCCCGCCGGCAAGCGCACCTCGACCCGCGTCGCACCCTGGATGACGTGCCGGTTGGTGACAATCAGTCCGTCCGCCGAGAGGATGACCCCTGAGCCGGTCGACTGCCGCAGCACGACGGTGGAGACCTCGTCCGCCGCTTCGTCCAACGGTCCGTACGCGTTGCTTACCACGAGCACGACCGAAGGCGTATGCGTGCGGGCCAGGTTCACCAACGCCTCATTGAAGGACCGAAGTTCGCGCGTGCGCTGCCCCAGCCCGGGAACCGCCAACGACGTTCCAACTAAGAGAAGAACCAACACAAGCCGCATGAGGCTATTGTGCCGCGTCCCGGCCGAAATCCCAGACCTGGATGTTCATCTTGCCTTCGGTGTACTCGACGATCGCATACTCTCCGGCGGGCAGGGGCTCCTCCGGCCAGATCTTGTACAAACCGTCGCCAAGCTGCTGGCGGAAGGTGGCTACCGGATCCTGGTCTTCCATCACCATTTTGGAGAGCGGCTCGATGGTGAGCTTCTCGACGATGCGAACCGTCTTTTCCGGCGTCAGGCGAATCATGCCGAAGCGCTGCTCGGCCGACAGCCGGATATAGAACTCGGGGCGTTCGGCGGTGACGCGAAACGCCGCTTTCAGTCCGTCCAGTTCCAGGAAGGCTTTGCCCATGATGGGAATGGGGGAGACCGCCTTGAGTACGGAGCGGCGCTTATTGGAGCGCACCTTCGCCTCCGCCGGTTTGAGAGCCACCACCTCGGTTCCGGATTCCCAGTAGACGCCGGGTTCAACCGGGATGCGCGCGATGCGGCGGCGCTCGGCGCGCTCGGCCCGTTCCTCCGACTCGAGGACTTTGGCTTCCCGTTCGAGCGTCTCCTGGCGGGCGGCGATTTCGCGGCGCGTGCGCTCCAGGTCAACGAGGGCGACGGGGATTTCCTCCCATTCGCCGCGCTCAACGCTGTAGAAGCGGACGCGGTCGCCCTGGACTTCGTACTCGCGGACGAGATGGTGCTCTCCGTCCTTCAGATACAGGCGCACGTTGGCGCCCCACAAGGCGGCCAGCGCCAGCAACAGAAGCACAAGCCGGACTGCCGCCCTCATGCTTCGATTGTAAGGCGGACGCGAGCCGCGGCGGAAAGGAAACGAAACAGCGGCTCCGCCGTCCAACAAAGGGATGACGCGTAGCTGGTTTTGTATCCTCCCCGCCGCGGCAAGCGCGCTCCCGGAGGCCGCTCGCCATGCACCCCCACGGCGCGCCCGGGCGGCGGGCGTCTTCCGGCTTTTGCTGGTCCTGGGCGCGGCGGGCGCGGCCGTGGGCCAGACGGAATTCTTCCCGCTTCAAGTGGGAAACCAGTGGATCTACCGCAGCCCCGCGGGGATCTGGTCGGCGCAGATTGTCCGCGCCGAGGTATTCGGCTCGCACGAATACTTTTTGTGGCAAAGCAGCAGGGGCGAAGAGGCGTGGTTGCGCATGGCCGAAGACGGCACGCTCTGGCAGCTCCCACCGGAAGGGCGGCGCGAACAGGTGCGTGTCGAGTTCGCGGCGCCCGAGGGCGGCGTCTTTGAAACCGTCGCGGATCCCTGCAACCGGGCGGGCGTGATGGAGAAAAAGAACGCCGTGCACCGCGGTCCGGTAGGCGAATTCCACGGCGCGCTGGTGGTCCGCTACCCCGCCGCCAACTGCGCGGACGCCGGCCTGGACCGCGAGGTGTACGCTCCCTGGATTGGCCTCGTGTACCGCAGCGGCATCACCATCGCCGGCCCGCGCGCCTCCGAGTTGATCTACGCCCGGTTGGGCGGCGTCACCGTTCTCTCCGCGCCCGAAGTGGCGTTCTCGCTGACTCTGGACCGCGCGGTCTACCGGGAACCGGTCATGCTGGCGCGCCTTACCTTGCGGCATTCGCAGCCGGAGGCAATCCGTTTGCTGTTTCCGTCCGGCCAAACTTTCGAGCTGGTGATCCGCGACGAGCGCGGCAACGAGGTATACCGCTGGTCGGACGGAAAAGCCTTCACGCTGGCCCTCCGCCGCCTGGAGTTCGCGGCGGGCGAATTCAATTGGCCGGTGACCGTCGAGTTGCGCAGCCGGGAAGGCAAGCCGTTTCCGCCGGGGCGCTATTTTGCCGAAGCCTGGCTCACCACAATGGGGCCCAAGGCGTTTGCCGCCTCGGCGCCGTTCGAATTCACCCCAGGTCCAGATCAATCTGGTCGATGAAGCCGATCACCGCGGAATCGATCGGGGAGTTCGGCCGTCCGACGCTGGTCATCGCGCTGTAGCCTTCGGTGGTGAGCAGCACCCGGTCGCCGACGCCCGCATCCACGGCGTCCAGCGCGACCAGGGGGACGCCGCGGGGACTCCCGTCGAGGTTCAACGGCTGGACCAGGAGGATCTTCCGGCCTGCGTGGCTCGAGTGCTTTTGGGTCGCCACTAATTCTCCGACTACGCGCGCGATCAGCACGTCAGGGCTCCGGATAGTAATCCACCGTATCCACGATCCCGACGATGGTGGCGTCCGTCTGCACTTCCACGGGCAGGAAGGGAAAGCTGGACTCGCGGCCGCGGCACCAATAAATCAGCTCCCCCGCGCCCGCGCCGGTGCAGTCGGCGCAGATCAGCCGCTTGCCCGCCGGCTTCAGATCCGGAGTGACGGGCTGAACCACCAGCAAACGCTGGCCGTCCAGGCCGCTGTTCTTCACGGTGGACCACACGCGGCCGATGACGCGCCCCAGTTGCATCAGGTGTCCAATTGCACGGTGTCGACGATGCCGACGATCGCCGAGTCCACCGGCGTGTCCTTGCATCCCTCGGCCATGCGGGCGGAACTGCCGGCCACCAACAGGACGGTCTCGCGGTAGCCGGCGCTCACCGTATCCACGGAAACCACGTAGCCGGATTCATCCTCGCCGTCGGGCGTCACCGGCTTAACGATCAGCAGCTTTTTGCCCTCCAGGCGCGGATCCTTGCGGGTGGCAACGACCGTGCCTACAACGCGCCCCAGGATCATCGCCGGCGCCTTACTTGCCGCTCTTGCCGATGGGCAACACGTCTTCCAGGCTCGGGTGCGGGCGCGGAATCACGTGCACGGCGATCAATTCGCCGACCCGGCGGGCCGCGGCCGCGCCGGCGTCTGTGGCGGCGCGCACCGCCGCCACGTCCCCTCGCACCAGCGCGGTGACGTAGCCCGAACCGATCTTCTCCCATCCGACCAGCGTCACGTTCGCGGCCTTCACCATGGCGTCCGACGCTTCAATCATCGCCACCAGCCCGCGCGTTTCGATCATTCCCAATGCTTCACCCATGCAACCTCCAAAGAAATCTTAGCGTTCTTCCGCGCCGGCTAGGCTCCCCGGGCGCGCATCGCCTCTTCGACCAGCGAGATGAGTTCCCGCCGGGTAACCCAGAACCGCTCCTCGCCGCCCGCCGCTTCCGCCGCGCCGCCCACCGCCAGATCCTCGGCCACCACCGGACAGCCGGGTTCGGCGCCGGCGCGCGTCTTCACGCCATACCGCGTCCGGGAGTCCAACAATTTGTCGACCTCGGCGCGGGGCAGCACCGTGGGCCCGCCTAACAGTTCCGCCACCAGCGTGATGCGTGCGAAGTGCTCGACGGTCTCCATGCGAAAAAACGCTTGAAACACGTCGGCGCCATAGCAAACCGAGCCGTGGTTGCCCATCATAATGGCGTCGTACTTGGGAATCAGGGGCAACATGGGCTCGGTCAGCTCCGGCGTGCCCGGCAGCCCGTAGGCGGCCAAGGGCACGCAACCCAGCCCGATAATGACTTCGGGCAGCAGGCCGAGGTTCAACGGCTTGCCCGCCGTCGCGAACCCGGTCGCCACCGGCGGATGCGCATGCACCACGGCGCGAATGTCCGGACGCAGTTTGTACACCGTCAGGTGCATCGCGATTTCCGAAGTCCGCTCCTTGCGGCCGCTGATTTTGTTGCCTTCGTAGTCGACCACGATCAGATCGTCCGGGTGCATCATCCCTTTGCTCACGCCCGTCGGCGTGGCGAGGATGCGCTCTTCATCCAGCCGGATCGTGATGTTTCCGTCGTTGGCCGCCACCCAGCCCTTCTGGTACACGAGGCGGCCGACTTCCACGATATCCTCGCGATACTCCCGCTCGGTCTTCTGCATCAAAACGTCGATTGTACCAGATGGGTGCGCGGGCCTCGGCCGCGGACGCCTTCGCTACAATGATGCAAATGGAAAGCCGCCGGATGTGCCCGCATTGCCGGGCCTTCATTACCACGCGCGACCGCGTGTGCCCGTATTGCGGCGAGCGCGTGGGTCCGCGGGCGATTGAAGCGCGCAGCCCTGCCGACGTGCTCGGCGGCTTGATTCCGCATGCCCGTTTCACGACGGTGGTGCTACTGGTGGTTAACTTCGGCCTCTACGTCGCCACCGTGCTCTACAGCGCGGGCAGCGGCAATGAGAACGCCTGGATGGGCGTGGATGGCGCCACGCTGTTCCGCTTTGGCGCCAAATACGGTCCCGCGATCGCCGCCGGCGAGTGGTGGCGGCTGATTACCGCCGGTTTCCTGCACGGCGGCCTGCTGCACATTTTTATGAATTCCTGGGTGCTGTTTGACCTGGGCGCCCAGGTGGAAGAGGTTTACGGCACGGCGCGCTACCTGCTGATCTACATTCTGTCCACGATCGGCGGGTTCCTGGCCAGCATGTTGTGGCGGCCCACCTTGTCGATCGGCGCGTCGGCGGCGGTCTTCGGGCTGATCGGCGCCATGATCGCGTTGGGCGTGCGGCGCCGCTCGGGTTTTGGCGACGCGATCCGCGGCATGTACCTGCGCTGGGCGATCTACGGCATGGTGTTCGGGCTGCTGCCGGGTTTGCGGATCGACAATGCCGCCCACCTGGGCGGCCTGGCGGTGGGATATGGAGTTGCCTACGTGGCCGGCGAACCGCGTATCCCCTCCGCCCCGCGGGAGAAGGTGATGCGCGTGCTGGCCTGGCTTGCCGTCGCGATGACGGTTTTCGCCTTCGCCACGGTCTATCTGACTTTTTCGCGTCCGTTGCGCCTCGTCTAAGCCGCCGCAAGGTATCATGAACAGCATGCGTTGGCGTGGCACGGCGCTGGTTACCGGCGCTTCTTCGGGGCTGGGGGAAGAATTCGCGCGCCAGATGGCGCAGCGGGGATGTGACATCATCGCGGCCGCCCGCCGGGCGGACCGCCTGCAAGCGGTGTGCGAGCGCATTCAGGCCGAAACCGGCCGGAATGCCGTCTGGCGCGTTGTAGATCTCGCCACGGAAGAGGGCGTGCAGACGTTGCTGGCCAGTCTCGACCGGGAGCGAATTGTGCCGGACTACCTGGTGAACAACGCCGGCCGCGGCTATTACGGCGCCGCGGTCAACGCCTCCGCGCCGACCAACCAGCAGATGCTCCGGCTGAATGTGGAGGCGCTCACCACGCTCAGTCTGGAGATCGGCAAGCGCATGGTCCAACGGGGGCAGGGGGCGATCCTCAATGTCGCCTCGGCCATCGCCTATCAGCCCGCGCCGTACTTCGCCGTGTACGCCGCCACCAAGGCGTTTGTGCTGAGTTTCAGCGAGGCGCTGGCCGCCGAACTGAGCGGTTCGGGCGTGCGGGTCTGCACGATTTGTCCCGGGGCCACCGATTCGGAATTTTCCAGGGTGGCCGGGTTCCGCACCGCGATCCCCTTCGCTACTTCCGCCCGCGATTGCGTCCGCCGTTCGCTGAACGCGTTCGAGAGCGGATCGCTCACCTATATCGACGGCCCGCTAAACGCGGCCGGGGTGCTGTTCGCGCGGTTCATTCCCCGCGCCTTCGTCACGCGCGCCATCGCGATCGCCACGCAGAAGTAGCCTGTTCAGCCGATCATCGCTGCCAGGCGCTCGGCATCGTTAGGCGCCACCAGGGGCTGGTTGGCGAAAGCGCCCGCCAGGCGCGCGCCATCCGGCGCGTCCAATTGCCCGGTGTGATAGCGGTAAATGTAGTCGGGATCCTTCAACACGTGCCCGGTCAGCACGGCCACCACGTCCGCGTCCGGCCGCATCGCGCCCCCCGCCACCAGTTTCCGGATGCCGGCCAGCGTGGCCGCCGACGCGGGTTCGCAGCCAATCCCGCACAGCCCGATCACGGCTTTGGCGTCCGCGATTTCCTGCTCGCTCACCCGCTCCACCACGCCGCCCGAGGTCTCGACCTCCCGGCGGGCTTTGGGCCAGGACACCGGGTCGCCGATCTTGATAGCGGTGGCCAGCGTCTCCGGATGCCCGACGGCGCGGAACGTTCCGGGCGCCGGCTGCCGCATCAGATCGTAAAACGGCGCGGCCCCCTCCGCCTGGATGACCGCCAGGCGCGGCAGGCGGCGAATCAGTCCCAGAGCGAGCAATTCGCGCAGCCCCTTGCCGAAGGCGGACGCGTTGCCCAAATTACCGCCCGGCAGCACCACCCAATCCGGCACGCGCCAATCGCGCTGGTCCAGCATCTCGACCATGATCGTTTTCTGCCCTTCGATGCGGAACGGGTTGATCGAGTTCAGCAGGTAGATGCCGAGCCGCTCGGCCAGCTTCCGGACGAGCGCCAGGATCTGGTCGAAGTTGGCCTCTACCTGGTAAGTCCGGGCTCCGTATTCGAGCGCCTGCGCCAGTTTGCCGTAGGCGATATTGCCGTAGGGAATGAAAATCAGCGGTTGCAGCCCGGCGGCGGAGGCGTAAGCCGCCATCGACGCCGACGTGTTGCCGGTGGACACGCAGGCGACGCGCTGCATGCCCAGCCGCAGCGCCTGCGCCACGCCGCACGTCATGCCGTTGTCTTTGAACGACCCCGTGGGATTGAAGCCCTGATGCTTGAAAGTGAGGACGTCAAGGCCCGCGTAGGAGGCGGCGCGCGGGGCCGGCAGCAGCGGGGTGTTTCCTTCCCGCAGCGTCACCAGCGGCTGTTCGCCCTCCAGGAACGGAATGATCTCGCGATACCGCCAGACGCCGCTCTGATCGATCGCCGTGTTGTAGGTGCGGCGTTGCCGCCACAAGCCGGGCCAGGCGGAGGCGTCCGCCGGCCAGGCGTAGGTGGTTTCCAACAGACCACCGCAGCGTTCGCATTGGTAGATGACCTGGGTGACGGGGTAGCGTGCGCGGCACGCCGGATGAAAGCAGACCAACTCGGCGGGCATGAATCATTGATTATACTGGGGGCGTCATGCGGGGACGCTGGTCTGACGGGCGGCGCGCGCGGATCCAGGGAGAGCGGCGGTGATCGCCGTCCACCTGGAAAACGGCCGGGTTTCCGTGCGGCGGGTTCCGCTGCCCCGGCGGCCGCCGGGCTTCGCGCGGATTCGCTTGCGCGTGGCGGGCATCTGCAACACCGACCTGGAACTCCAGCGCGGCTATTACGGATTCGCGGGCACGCCGGGGCACGAATTCGTCGGCGAGGTGCTGGAAGCGGACAACGCGCGGCTGATCGGCCGCCGCGTCACCGGCGAGATTAACCTTGCGTGCGGCGACTGCGAGTGGTGCGCGCGCGGGATGGGGCGCCATTGTCCGCGGCGTACGGTCCTCGGCATTGTCCGCCATCCCGGGGCCTTCCGGGAGGTGCTGACCTTGCCCGAGCGGAACCTGCACCTGACGCCGGATGGCGTGCCGGACGAGCTGGCCGTGTTCGCCGAGCCGCTGGCCGCGGCTTGCGAGATTCTGGAACAGGTGCGCATCCCCCGCGGCAGCACGGTGGCGGTGCTCGGCGACGGCAAGCTCGGACTGCTGATCGCGCAGACGCTGCTGGCGCGCGGAATCCAGGTCGTGCACTTCGGCCGGCATCGCGAAAAGCTCCGGATTTCGCAGGCCAGGGGCGCCGACGTCCGGCTGGCGAATCGCGCCCGCCCGCGCGGCGCGTTCGCCTTCACGGTGGAGGCCACCGGCTCGCCCGATGGTCTCCGCGCCGCGGTGGCGATGACGCGGCCGCGCGGCACCGTGATTCTGAAGTCGACGGTGCATGGCCTGGTAGCGGTGGACACCGCGCCGGTGATCGTCAACGAGATCACGCTGGTGGGCTCACGCTGCGGGCGCATGGGGCCGGCGCTGGCGCTGCTGAAGTCCGGGCGGATCGACCCGGCGGCGATGATCGCGGCGCGCTTTCCCCTTACCGACGCCCCGCGGGCCTTCGCCTACGCCGCCAAGAACGGCGTGTTAAAAGTGCTGCTGTACCCGCCGGGGTGAGCGTCTGGCGGCTCAGCAAGCCGGGCTCCGGCGCAACAGCGCCTCGACCTCGGGCCGGCTGGGCGCCGAGGATTGGGCTCCGGCGCGCGTCACGCTAACGGCCGCGGCGGCGTTGGCGAAATGCGCGGCGGCCTCGAGCGGTTCTCCCGCCGCCAGCGCCACCGCCAGCGCGGCGTTGAAGGTGTCTCCCGCGGCGGTCGTGTCCACGGCGGTCACCGCGAACGCGGGCAAGTGCCGTTCGCCCCCGGCGCCGGCGAGGAAGCAGCCTTCATCGCCCAATTTCAGAATGACGGTCTGGCTGCCCCGCGCCCGCAACGCGCGGGCCGCCGCCGGGCGCTCCGCGGCGGGGATTCTGCCGGGCGGCTTGCCGAGCAGGATCCGCGCCTCGCTCTCGTTCGGCGTCAGGATATCCACCAGCGCGAGCAGTTCGGAGGTCAGCGGTTGCGCGGGCGCCGGGTCCAGAATCGTCCGCACCCCTTCGGCGCGCGCCGCCGCCAGCGCCGCCGCCACCGCCGCCAGCGGCGTTTCCAGTTGCAACAAAGCCAGCGCCGCGCCCCGAAACAGCCGGCGCGCGGCCTCTTCGGCCAGCGTCAGCGTGCCGTTGGCGCCGGGTGCGACCACAATCGAGTTCTGCCCGGTCCGGTCCACCCAGATCAAGGCTACGCCTGTAGGTTCGGATCGCGTCGCATGGACCTCGCTGATCTCGACCCCCGCGGCAGCCAGGCCGGCTTTCAGTTGATCGCCAAAGAGGTCATATCCCACCCGCCCGGCCATCGTCACCCGCCCGCCCAGCCTCGCCGCCGCATACGCCTGATTCGCCCCTTTGCCCCCGGCAATCATGCGAAACGAATGGCCGATCACGGTCTCACCCGGCGCGGGCAGATGTTCCACCCCCACCACGAAATCCATGTTCAGACTACCAACGACGACGATGCGCTGAGAGTCCAAGCTCCGTCTCCGGCGCCTGCCGGCGCTTCCCGTTAAGCGCCGCCCAGGTCAATGCCCAATTTCTTGAGCTCTTCGGCGTAAAACTTCTTGTGGAGCAGGTCCCATTCCTCACTCCCCTCCGGAATGCTGCGCTTCAGGGAGCGGACCTTCTCCCGCGCGGCGCGGTCGGACTTTTCCTCGGTCTGGAGGAGCGTGCTGAAAATCCGCACAAATTCCAGCCGGACCTCGTTCTGGTCCTTCTTGAACCGAAGCTGTTTGAGCTTCCGCAGCGCCGGGATCAGCTTGTGCGAAATATCCGTGATCTTGTCGCGGGAAAGCTTCATATGGTCCCCGGTGTCCCGTCCCGACGCCCGGATCACCTTCCGCTGCGCGATCAGCGTATTTTTGATCTTGCGGAACATCTCCTGGTAGCTGACGCCTTCGCGCCGCATATAATCGCTGTATTGCTCCAGAATATCCCGCACTTCGTCGTTCAGCCGGTCTTCGACCTCGAGTTCGGACAGGACCAGATCATTGATCAGCTCGGCCAAGGCCTGGGGAGCGGGCGTTTCGAGGTATTGGGGGATCAGTTGCTTTGCGGCCTGGCGAGACAGATACGCAACGAATTCCCTGGCGAGCAACATTCTTTATGTTAAGGGGCTCCTCTGCAATCGAAGGTAGTGTATCACGCTGGGTCCCCGCCATGTCGATGATGCTGGTCTCGCTGATCAGCTACGTAGACCGCAATACCTTGGCTCTGCTCGCCCCGACCATCCTCCGCGAGTGCCGGCTGACAGGGGAGCAGTACGGATTCGTCATCGCCGCGTTTTCGGTGTTTTACATGGCTGGCAATCCGCTTTGGGGGCTCCTGCTGGACCGGATCGGCCTGCGCATTGGCATGACCGCCGCGGTGTCCTTCTGGAGCGTCGCTTCTGCGGCGCACGCTTGGGCGGGAGGCTTCTGGTCGTTCGCCGCCGCGCGCGCCGCGCTCGGCCTCGGCGAAGGCGCCACGTTTCCAGGTGGACTACGCACGGTGACGCAAACCCTGCGCTTCACCGAGCAGGCGCGGGGCATGGCCGTCGCCTACAGCGGCGGGTCGCTGGGCGCGATCGTCACGCCTCTGCTGATCACCCCCGTGGCGCTGAGGTGGGGCTGGCGCGCGGCATTCCTGTTCACGGGCGTGCTGGGCGCGATCTGGCTTCTGCTGTGGGCGTTTCTCAGCCGCCGTCCCGATCTGCGGCCCCGCCCGGCGGCGCATCCCTCCGCCAAGGCGGTCCGCATCCGCGTCCGCGACCCGCGCCTGTGGGGCTTCATCGCCGCTTACATGCTGGGCGCGCTGCCGCTCGGCTTCATCATGTACAGCGCCGCGCTTTACCTGGACCGGGTGCATGGCGTTTCCCAGGCAGGCCTCGGCAAGCTGCTGTGGATTCCTCCGCTCGGTTGGGAAGTGGGCTACTTCGCCTGGGGGTGGATCCTCGACGGCATGGCGCGCCGTGGCGTTCCCCGGTATCGCGCGGTGCGGCGGCTGATGTTCGCCAGCGTCTTCCTCAGTCTTCCGCTGGCCGTGGTTCCTTCCCTGACGCCCTTGTGGCTGGTCATGCTCGCGCTGTTTTTCGCCATGTTCGTGACGGTGGGTTTCGTGGTGCCTTCGGTGGCTTACGCGGTGCATGCGTTTACGCACGCCAACTCCGGTCTGGTGGCCGGAATTGGCGCGGGTTCGTTTGGCGCGGGGGTGGCGGTGTTCATGCCGCTGTTCGGCAGACTCTTCGATCAGCAGTGGTATCACGCCGCATTCTCCCTGGCGGCGCTGCTCCCCGGCGCCGGCCACTTAGTCTGGCGAATGACGCATCGCGGCGACCCGGACGCCGGCGCCGCTCCCCTCGCCCGGTGATCTTCGCCTCCCCCGCGAGTCGCGCAAAAGCCGAATCACGTTAGACTGAAGTTTGGCCGGGTCCCTCTTCAGCTCTCCCGATATCCACCAGATCGCGCTGCCGCTGCCGTTCGCCTTCGGTTCGGTGAACGCTTATCTTGTTCGCCTGGCAAGCGGGTTTCTGCTGGTGGATTGCGGGATGGACACGGAGCCCTGCATCGCCGCCTGGAACGCAGCCCGGGACCGGCTCGGCTTCTCCTGGACAGACGTGCGGCAGGTGCTGCTCACGCACATGCACCCGGACCACGCGGGACTGACCGCTCGCATCCTGGAATGGTCGGGCGCCGAGCTGCTGATGCATCGCGAGGAGTTGCGTCTGCTCGAGGAAACCACGGTGACCGATGACCGAAACCAGTGGCAGGAAGCGGCGCTGCGGCGGGTGGGCGCCCCGGACGAGGTCCGCGCCAAGGTGCGGGCTTCCTTCGGCGCCCTCCGCCGGGCGCTGCGGCCGCTGACGCCGGACCGGGTGCTGGACGGCGGGGAAACGATCCCCACCGCCGCCGGAGGGTTGGAAGTTCTGTGGACCCGGGGGCATTCCCGCGGCCACGTGGTGCTGTACCATCGGCCCTCTCACTCGCTGCTCGCCGGCGACCAGATGCTCGAGTCCATCACGCCTAACATTGGCTGGGAGTCGGATCACGACGCTTTGGAAGAGTACCTCCGGGCTCTCGATCGAATCAGCGGCTACGATGTGGAGTGGATTCTGCCCGGCCACGGGTCCGCCTTCCAGGGCCATCGCCAGTGGATCCATGACGTCAAGAAGCATCACAGCGAGCGCTGCCGCCGGCTGGAATCGCTGCTGGCCGCCGGTCCCGCGCACGCGCACGACTTGGTGTCCCGTCTCTGGCCTCGTCCTCTCACCCCGCTGGATTATCGTTTTGCGGCGTTCGAGGTTTTCGCGCACCTCCACTACCTGGCGCGGCGAGGCCGGCTGGCCGCGGAACCTGGACAGGATCCAATGATTTGGAGGCTTGGTTGCGCCTCCTCCATGCCAGCCAATAAAATGAGAAGTTCTTTAACCCTTTCATCCACCGAAAAGGATTACGTATGAGCACAACAGCCGCCGGGCTTGAAGGCGTCGTCGCCGGCGAGTCCTCCATCTGCTTTATTGACGGGGCCAAGGGCATTCTTAGCTACTCCGGCTTCAATATTCACACCCTGGCGGAAAACGCCTGCTTTGAGGAAGTCATCTTCCTGCTATGGAATGGACGCCTCCCCAAGCAGAAAGAGTTGGACGAACTCAAGGCGGAGCTGGTGGCCTACCGCCCGCTTCCACCGCCCGTTGTGGATTTCCTGGCGAGCGTACCCCAGGGCAAGCCGATGGACGTCGTTCGCACGGCGGTTTCCATGCTGGGCTTGTACGATCCCACCGCCGGCGACCAGACGCTGGAGGCCAAGATCGTCCAGGCCAAACGGCTGATGGCGCAGACCTCCACCATCGTGACCACCTTCCACCGGCTGCGGACGAATCAGCCGGTCCTGACGGCGGGTCCGGAACTGGGTTTTTCAGCCAATTTCCTCTATTGCCTCACCGGCCGCAAACCCGACGAGGTGATGGAGCGCGCCTTCGACGTCGCGATGATCCTGCACGCCGATCATGAACTGAACGCCTCGACGTTCGCGGCGCGCGTGACCGCCGCGACGCTCTCCGATCTTTATTCCGCCATCACGTCCGCGGTCGGCGCGCTGAAAGGGCCGCTCCACGGCGGCGCCAACGAGGACGTCATCCGCATGCTGCTGGCGGTGGGCTCGGTGGAAGGCGCTGTCGAACAGGTCCTCGACAAGCTGGCGAAGAAGATCAAGATTCCAGGCTTCGGCCACCGCGTCTACCGCACCGAAGATCCGCGCGCCACGCACCTGCGCGTCCTCTCCGAGGAGCTGGGACGGCGGACCGGCCACTATAACTTCTACGTCATCTCCAACCACGTCGAAACACTGGTAAAGGAGCACAAAAACCTCAATCCCAACGTGGACTTCTATTCGGCCTCCACGTATTACTGCCTGGACATTCCCATCGACCTGTTCACGCCGGTGTTTGCCGTCAGCCGCATGTCCGGCTGGACGGCGCACGCCTTGGAGCAGTACCGCAACAACCGGCTGATCCGCCCACGGGCGGAATACATCGGCGAACCCGACGGCCGCAAGTGGGTGCCGATCTCCGAACGCTGAGCACACGGACCTTCGTCCACGGGTGTATGCTGAAGACGCACCCGTGGACGAAAGAGCTTTTTTCACTGAATCCCGCACGGCCAAGCCGGCCCAACTCACCTGCCCCTTTTGCCGAACCGCCGCGCAGTTCGACTTGCAGTGGCTGGTTCGGAGGAAGAAGGATCGCATCCCGCCGGGCGCCGATGAGCGCGACCGCGCCAAATTCGGCAAGGCGCAAAGCTACATGGTCTTGCTCGACGATAAAGTAGTCTGCCGCAACGTGAGGTGCCGCAAGCGCTTCGATGTGTCGGGCGTGAAGACGATGGCCTTCCTGGTGGAAGGCTGACGGCGGCCGGTTCCGGCTAAGGGATATCTTCCTCGACGCGCCATTTCATCCGCAGGCCGGACCGCAGCGGTCCGCGGCGCGCATCCCAGTACAGGATACCCTGGCCACGCTGCACTTCGCGGACCAGAATATCCATGCGCACATTCCGCCGGCGTTCGAACGTGGGATCCAGCCGTTTGCTCTGCCGTAACAGGCCGGGGGCGGGCCCCGCGTCGGCCATGGTCGCCACCAGCGGCAGGCGCTGGCCGCCCGTGTCCAGCGTGTCGAACTCCAGGCCCAACTCGTATCGGGGAAAGGGAAGAGCTTCGCTGACCAGGCGGGTGACCCGCCCCAGCACCAGACTGCCCGCCGGAATCACTTCCCGCGGGCCCGAAAACAGCGGCTTCACGAGGCGGGCGCGCACCGGGGCGTCGACGGCCACTGCCGCGGGATCCAACTCGTGGTCCAACGCCACCTCGATCACCGCGCCACGCGGGAGCGTGACTTCGGCCGCGGGCGGCATCTCTTCCACGAACTCCTCGGGCGGGGGCCCGGTCTTATCCTCAAAGCGCACCTCCGCGAGGGTGTGATACTGCTGGCATCCCTCCAGGCGCATGTGGTTTCGATCCTCCGTGCCATCCAACGCCACCACGGTCAGCGTCGCGCTCACCGGGAGGGCCGTCTCGGTTCCTCCGACACGCACGAGGCCGTATTCCAGATCGATATTGGCCTCCGCCACCCCGAGCTTCTCCGGAATGTCGTAGGCGATCACTTCCAGCCGCAACAGTTGGCTGGTTTCTTCGTCGAAGCGGAAGGACCCCTGAAAGGCGACCGCCGCTTCGCCCCGGCTGGTGCGGAGCTGGTAGGCGCTCTGCTCGGCGGGCACTTCGTAGTCGAACTCGTGCACGCGCCGGCCGTCCTGCTCCGTCTGATACCGGTAAGCGAATCGGGCGCGCGAGCCCAGGAACACATGCCGGGCCAGCAGGCCCAACTTGCCGGTTGCGATGGCGCCGCGAGGCACGAGTTCGGCAAGCGGCCGGTCCTGGAGCGGTCCGCCCGCGATCCCGTACAATTCCTTGTCTCCGACCAGCGCGACTTCCAGCTTCAACCGGTCAATCCGCTCCCAGGGGCGCTCGGCCGAGATCCTCCCAAACCGTTCCACCGTCTGCCGGCAGACGTAGTTCGGCAGCCGGTCGAGATCGGGTCTGATTTTGGCCAGAAAACGCTCGAGCAGCTCTTCCGGCGTGGAAGCGCCGGGGGCTGTCGAACCCGCGCAGAGAGCAATCGCCAGCAGCGAAGCAATGCGGGACATAGGAGGGATTATACGCCTCTGGCGTGAATCGTCAAGGGGTCCGGGAGGGGGCGTAGGCGGGCCTCGGTGGCGGCGGCCGGCGGGGACGCGGCGCCCCCGCGGTCAGCGGACCCTTCCGGGTTGGACGGCCACGGCTTCCCGCAACCGCACGGGACCCGCCAGACCGCTTTCCCGCACGGGCCAGCCCGAGGCGTCGAACGGCTGGTAACGCTGGTTCACCAGGTTGATATCGTGAAAAACACGCCAGACCACCTTGCGGCGGTCCAGGTCGCGAATGCGGTTGGCGGCCAGGCCGGTGACTTCGATTTCCAGGCGGTTCGCCTTCGGCTCCAGCCGTCCTGCGTAGCGGCGGTAGGGCGGCGCGAACAACGTACCCAGTTCCCGGCCGTTCAGACGCACGCGCGCACTCTCGCGCACCGTACCCAGATCGAGGAACCATTCGCCGGGCGGTGCGTCGAACTCGATCGTGTAGCGCGCGGTCCCGCCGAAACGCTGACCGGCCTCCCCGGCGAATTCGGTCCAGAACGCGGGATCCGCCAGGCGGGCGGAAGGCGGCAGTTCCGGCCCGCCCGCCACGAACTCGACCTGCCACGTTCCGCGCAACCGGACTTCCCGGACGCCCGGCCGGCGGTAGCGCCAGGGAGGCACACCCGGCGCGCGGTCCGGCCGCAACCGCACAAACACAGATTCACCTGGTTCGAGCCGCACATACACCTCTGCTCCGCCGTCCGCGCGCCGCCGCAGGGCCGCTTCGCCAGTCTCACCGGTCAGCGGGTCCATCAGGATGGCCTGCCGGCCGCCACGCGCCAGGGGCGTCCATCCGTCTACGGTCTGCCGGCCGCGATTGGCCAGGAAATACTCACGCGTCTTTCCCCGCGCGCGGCGCAGGAACTCGAGCCCGGGATGGCCGGTCAGCGTTTCGCGGCGCAGTCCCGCGTAGGCTAGCGCCGCCTCCGCCGGGCCGAGCAGAACCCGGCCCGCGCCACGCGGCGCCATCCGGACGCCGCCCGCAGGCGTATCCCGGAACGCAAGACTGCCGGTCAACTTCCGCAGCGCCGCCCGCCGCGATTCCAGATGGCCGAGTCCCGGCACGTCCTCCGGCAGCGCACTATCGAACACCACCGTCGCGCCGGAGTCCGCCAGGGACAGCAGGCGCGCCATCGTCTCCACAGGCATGCGCTGGCAGGCGGGGATGAGGATGGCCGCGTAGCGTGCGCCGGGCGTGCGCAGCGCACCGTCCGCCGCCGCCGACACCTGCGCCAACAGACGGTCGGAGACGAAATCGAACGACCAGCCGCGGCCGTACAGCTCCCGCGCGAACCGCCCGAACGGCTGCTCGTCCAGCCACGCGCGGCTGTGCACGGTGAACTTCATTTCCAGGCCTTCCGGCTGCTGCCACACGTCATACACGGGCCAATACAGCAGGAAGTCCGGGTCGGCCGCGCCGGCTTGCAGCATGGCCTGGCTCCGCGCCAGCCACTCGTTGAACGCCGGCGCGTCGCGCCAGATGGGATTCCGCGGGTTCATCTGCGTGGAGGCGTAAAACAGCCACCCGGGCCAGGGCGCATCGTCCGGCGAGTAGCACGTTCCGTGATAGAACACGTGATTCACACCCGCCAGCAGCAGTTGCGTCAGCAGATCCTTGAGATCCGCGAAGGTCTCCTGGAAATGCTCCGCCAGCCAGGTGCCGCTTTCCGCCGCCACCAGCTTGCGGCCCATGATGTGCGCCGCCGAAGAGGCCAGCTTCGCGATCAGGGTGCTACGGTCTTCGCGGAACATCTCGGTTTCGGGAATATCGGCCTGCGCGTACAGATCCAGCAAATTCGCCGGCGACCCGTGGGCCTGGTTCCGCGCGCGGGCGCCGTGCTGATGCGCCCACCCGGTCCAGGCAGGGGTAAAGTACTCGGCCAGGAGATCTGACAGGGTTTCCCGGTAGTCGGATTTGACACGGGAGACGCGGTCGGCGGGTCCGGAACCGAAGAGAGCGGGGAATTCATCCTGCAACCGGTAGCCGCGCCGGCGTTCGAACTCGGCGGGCAGGTCGGGCGACCAGTTCGCGTTGTATTCGAACGAATCATGGTAGAAGGCGCGCGGGCGCGGTCCCGCATAGGCGGCGAACGCGGCGGTGAAGCGGGGCAGGTAGGCGCGAATCGCGGCGCCGTAAAGCGGGTTCAGCATCCAGCCCTCGCCGCCCGGCGCGGCCCGCTTGACGCGCATGGTCTCCCGGACGCCAATCTCGTATCCTCCCTCGGGGGTCCGGCGCGGGACCACAACGAGGTTGGCATGCTCGGGCCCGATGTTCGGCCCGCCGAAACACCAGCCCGTGCCGAGCGTCATGTCGACTCCCATGTCGAGCCGTTCCGCTTCCCGGATGGTGTGGGCGAGCATCGCCATCCAGGCGGGGCTGAGGTATTCGAGGTAACGCGCCTCATAGCCGCGCGCGCCGTAGATGGGGATGATGTGCACGCCGCCCCAGCCGGCCGCGCGGTAGCGTTCGAGTTCGCGGGTGAGATTCGGCGCGTCGACCGCGCTGCCCATCCACCACCAGTAGCTCCACGGCCGCGCCTCCCGCGTGATGGCGGGCCACGCCGCGGCGTCCCGGTCGGCCGCGGCGCAGGCAAGGGCCGCGGCCGCCAGACAGGTCAGGAACCGTGTGCTCATCTTGCAGCCAACTTCGCACGCAGGCTTCGCCGTGGCAAGGCGGGGGGCGCTTTTCTTTCTTCCGCCCCTTGCTTCGCGGCTCGCCGGCGGGCATACTGCCGCTATGAGTTCCGCCAGTCTGCTTCCGCGCAAGACCTCCCGCGGCCGGGTGGGCGTCTTTGGCATCGGCCTGCACGCGTACTGGGCCCAGTTTCGCGGTTTGAAAGAACGCTTGGAGCGCTACCAGCGCGACGTCGAAAACAGGCTGGCCGGCTTCGGGGTGGACGTGGTCTCGGCCGGCCTGGTGGACACCGCGGCGGCCGCGGCCGAGGCAGGCGAAGCGTTCGCCGCCTCCCACTTGGATCTGCTGGTCTGCTACGTAGGCACGTACGCCACCTCGTCCCAAGTGCTGCCGGTGGTGCAGCGCTCCCGGCTTCCGGTGCTGGTCTTGAACCTCCAGCCCGTCAAGGCGCTCGACTACGAACACACCGACACCGGCGAGTGGCTGGCCAACTGCTGCGCCTGCTGCGCGCCCGAGATTGCGAACGCCTTCACGCGCGCCCGCGTCCCTTTCCGGCTGGTGTCGGGCAGCTTGTACGACGATCCCGCCGCTTGGGGCCAAGTGGAGGAGTGGTGCCAGGCGGCGCGCGTAGCCCGCGCGCTGCGCTCCAGCCGCATTGGTTTTCTGGGGCACACCTACCCGGGCATGCTGGACATGTATTCAGACTTCACCATGGTGACCGCGCAAACCGGCGCGCACATTGAAGTGCTGGAAATGTGCGATCTGCGCGCCTGCGTCGAGGCCGTCACCGAGGCCGAGTTGCGCCACATGCTTGAGGTGACGCGGGAAATGTTCACGTTGGAGGACTGCCCGCCGGCGGACCTGGAGTGGGCCGCGCGCGTCGCCGCCGGACTCGACCGTCTGACCGGGCAGTTTGCGCTCGACGGGCTCACCTACTACTACCGCGGCCTGGACGGCAATGAATACGAACGGCTGGGAGCGGGACTGATTCTCGGCAACTCGCTGCTGACCGCGCGCGGCATCCCGGCCAGCGGCGAGGGCGATCTGAAAACCTGCCTCGCCATGATGATCCTGGACCGCCTGGACGCAGGCGGCTCGTACACGGAATTCTACGCCATGGATTTCCTCGAGCAGTTCGTGCTAATGGGGCACGACGGTCCGGGGCATCTGGCCATCTCCGACCGCCGGCCCGTGCTGCGCGGACTGGGCTTGTACCACGGCAAGCGCGGCTACGGGGTCAGCGTCGAGTTCAGCGTCAAGCGCGGGCCGGTGACGCTGTTGGGCGTCACCCAAACCGCGGAGGGTAACCTGAAGATGCTCTGCGCGGAGGGTGAGTCGCTCCCCGGGCCGGTCCTGCGCATCGGCAACACCAACTCCCGGATCAGGTTCCGCTACGGCCCGGCGGAGTTTATCAACCGCTGGTGCGCGGAAGGGCCCACCCACCACTGCGCGCTCGGCGTCGGCCATGTGCGCGGCGCGCTGGCCAAGGTGAGTGAACTGCTGGGGATCCCGCTGGCCACGGTCGGCTGACGCCCCGCCGCCGGCGGCGGGCCTTATGCGACACTGCGCGTATGGCTGAGGGATTGCCCGCTTCGGCGCTGCTGTGGTCGGCGGTGCTGGTGGCGGGCTTGCTGCTGTTTGCGGGCCTGGCGGCCTTCTTCTCCCTGGGCGAGACGATCCGCGCGCGCAGGTGGGTGGAGGTTCCCTGCACGGTCGTGCTCAGCAAGATCAACCGCGCCGAAAACGGCCGCCTGTTCTGGAACGTGCTGTATGACTACGAATTCGCGGGCGCCTCTTACCAGGGCCAACGCTTCGAGATTCTCCCGCACCTGACCGACCATTGGGGCGACATCGCCGCACTGGTGGACCAGTACCCCAAGGGCAAGCAGATCATCTGCTACGTGGATCCGTCCAATCCGGCAAATGCCGTCCTCAGTCGGCGGGTCCGGCCGATGGTGTGGCTCCTGGTGGCGCCCGCTCTGATGGTGTTGGCCGGGTTGGCAGGACTGGCTGCGCCGCACATCGTGGCGCCCCAGCCCGAGCCGCTGCCGCCGGTGGAATCGTACCGCGAGGATCCCTTCCCCGAGGATCTCGAACCGGACCCGCCGCGCCCGGCCGCCGACGGGCGCCGCTGAGCGCATTTCCCGGCCGGGGAACACTCAACGAGGCTTTCTCCCGTTGGTCAGGTTCTGAGCAGACGCGTGCCTGGCGCTCCGTCAACAATAGCCGCAGAAGAAAGTCCGCCGGCCGGTACTCAGCTTTAGCTTCAGGCGCGGCAGCGCCAGTTGGCCGGCCCTCGCCTCGGGACTTCCGGGCGCCAGGCGGTTCAACTCCTCGTAACGCGCGATGGCCTGCACACGCGCTTGTTCGGCGGATGCCGGGTCGATTCGCGGGAGTTCCGGGGTGAGCTCGCCCGGCCCGGCCTTGCTGAGCGACCACCAGGTCTCGTAAGCCAGCGCCAGGTGATAAAGCTGTTCTTTGCGAAACGGCGTGCCGGCCTGCGCGCGCAGAAACTCTTCGCCTCGCTCAACCACCGCGCGGAAGCAGTTCGGCCCCTCGCAGCCGAAGCCGGTAGTGCTGCAACTCAAGCGCTGCCAAAGCAGAAACGCGCGCTGTCCCCAGGGGGTATCGGCATAACCGGTGGCGGCGCGGCGCAGCAGGTTCCGGTCCGATTCGAGATCGCCGCTGTAATGCCCGATGCCGGTGTAGCGCACCCCGTACGGCGCCAGGAGATTCCGAATCCACCTTGCCGTGGGCGCTTCGGTGAGCGTTTCTCCGCCGGGACCCGCCTGCCGGATCACCAGCAGCGCGCCGAGGCGTGCCGCCAATTCATCCGCCGCAACCAAGACGGCGGCCTGCCGGTTGCGGTCGCCTTGCTCCCGTCTGGTGAGCAGGCGCAACAAGGCCAGCCGGGTCTCGCGTTCCATAAGGGCGCGTTTCTCCTCTGACGGCGGGCGGCCGGCCGGCGGAGGATAAAGATCTCCTAATTCGCTGGCAAGATCGGCCGCCATCCGCGGGGGAGCCAACACGGCCGTGGTGCGGAAGGCTTGTTCGATTTCTTTGAGCGTGGCGCGCTCCTCCAAGAGTTCCTGGCGCACCGCGATCAATTGGACTCCCTCGCGAACTCCGGCCGGAGCAGCGTAGTTCCGGTTGCGGTGCACGAACACCGAGACCGGCCCGGTTCGCCAGACAAGACCGGGGCGAGGCCGCGCGGCTCCAATCTCGTACACATGGTCCGGAACCGCGCCGGGTCCGTTTTCTCGAGCGAGCAGCGCCGCCAGCGCCTGCTCTACCGCCTCGTCGAGGTGAGGATACGAGTTCGCCAACCGGACGTCCGCCCGCCGCAGCCGCAGCGCCGGCGGATCGCCTGGCGCCGGATAGAAGAACGTTTCGAGCGTCACGTTTCCCCGCGGCTCGGCGCAATGGAAGGCATGTCCGTACAAGCCGCCGGCCAGGTCCGGGTGCGGCGGGACCGGCTGACAGGTGATGGACGCCCCATGCGCGGGCGGGCGGTACGCCCGCTCCCACGGCACGCGCCGGAGGGCCGCCCGCATCTCGGCGGCCAACCCTTCCACCGCATCGCCGGCATCGACCTTGCCGAGCGGGATCCTCACGAGGGGACCCGGCTCGCCGCGATACCAGACCTGAAGCTCCGCGCTGCCTTCGACGCCCGCTTCCTGAGGCATCTTGAAGTTGATTTGTGTTGCCTGGACATAAATCAGCCCCGCGGCGATCCCGCCTACGCGCACCTCCACCTCGCAAAGGCGCTTCGGCAGCACCTGGAGCTCGACCGGCATCTGGTGCGGCCGCTTGGGATTCGGGGTTTCCAAACGCCCCGGATCGGGCGTACCGTGGCAGGCTTGCGCAGGGCCCAGCCCCTGCCCATAGATCGACGCCAGCATGCCTGGAGCCAACGGAGCGGCTTGCCGGGCCCCGAGGGGCAGGATGGCGTTCGGCCCGTAGGCAGGCGGCGCCGCGGAAAGGACGGCGCTGATCGCGAGAAGCAACAGAAAGCTTCCCGCAGCGTTCATAGGGCTATTCTATCCGAGAAGGCCTTCGCCCTGAAACGATTCGTCTCTTCGCAGCCGAACGCGGGCATGCGGCAAAGGGAAGGCGGCGGAGCCGATCAACTGGTTGTCGGGCGCAAGTTCCGCCCGGCGGATGTTCACCGGCTACCGGTACCGCCGCAGCACCGCGAGGAGTCTGCCCTGTACCGCCACGTCGGCGGCGGGCACCACGATGGGCTCGAGCGCCGCGTTGGCCGGTTGCAGCCGCACCATATCTCCCTCGCGGTAGAACCGCTTCAGGGTGGCTTCCGCGCCGCGCACCAGGGCCACTACGGTCTCCCCGTCGCGGGCGGTGGAGGTCCTTTCGATCAGCGCCAGGTCGCCGTCGCAGATGTGATCGTCGATCATCGAGTCCCCCCGGACCTCGAGGGCGAAGACATTGGGGTTGTCGGTGAAATCGCCGAAGCGCAGCGCTTCCCGCTGCTCGATGGCTTCGACCGGCGCGCCCGCCGCGATCCGGCCTACCAGCGGCACGCCCGCCGGTTCGGTCCGCACCCGCCTTACTTCCTGAAAGTACTTCGCTCCCAGGTCCAGCGACCGGCTCTGGTTGAATCCGCGCTTCAGGTACTGCTTGGCTTCCAGCGTCGAGATGTGTTTGTGGACGGTGGCCAGCGAGGCCAGTTGCAGCCCCTGCGCGATTTCCTCATAGCTCGGGCTGTAGCCGTGTTGCTCGATGAATTGGGCGATGAAGTCGAGGACTTCCTTTTGACGTCGGGTAACTGCCATGGCAAACTCGTCTCCTTATATTGTTGGCGAATAAAAAGAGAAAATCAAGCGAAAATTTCGGCAGGCTGCGTGCGGGGCTGTTAGCGTAGAGAAAGTGACGCAAGCCAAGGTGGCCATCTTCTGCGGAAAGGGTGGCGTGGGCAAGACTACGCTCAGCCTGGCGCTGGGACTTCGCCTGGCCGGGCAGGGCCGCCGGGTGCTGGTGGTGAGTTCCCATCCGCTGGCCGAGCTGGCCATCGCGGTATCGCTCGACGGCCTGGCGACCCACTATCCGGTGGCCGCCCGCAACCTGTTCGTGGTGCACATCGACCCGAAAGAGCTCCTCAAGGAAGTCGTGGAGCGCAACTTTCCGGTCGAATGGGTGGCGCGGGCGGTACTGAACAGTTCCATTTACCAGAACCTCATCGAAGTCGCGCCGGGCCTGAAGGAGTTCTACTTTCTGGCGCGGTTGCAGGCGCTGGCCGAACGGTCGGCGGAAGGGGCTCCGAGCTACGAGGCGCTGCTGTGGGACGCGCCGGCGACGGGACACTTCCTGAGCACGCTCGGCGCGGCGCGGAACTTCGAAACGTTTCTCACCGGGCCGCTGGCGGCTGCGGGCGGCGAGTTGCGGAGGTTCTATTCGAGCATGGCGGATATCGCGGTGTTTCCGACCACCACCCTGGAGGAGATGGCGATCGAAGAGACTTGGGAACTTTGTGACAAGCTGGCGGCGGGTTACCAATTGCGGCCGCGGGCGGTGGTGGCGAACCTGATCTCGCCGCTGGCGCTGGCGCCGGAACAGGAGTGGGCAAAGCTGCCGGCGCGGGGGGAGGGAGCGCTGGGGTTCGCGCTCGACCGCGGCGCGCTCGAGCGCGAGCGCATCGCCGAATTGAAGCGGCGCCTCGGCGGGCCGCTGGTGGGCGTCGAGCGGATCCGCCACTACCGCAACGACCTGGACGCGCTCCACCAGATCGGCGAGGCGCTCGGGGGGCTGCCCGGCTGGCTATGAAGATCACCGTGTACCTGGGTACAGGTGGCGTGGGGAAAACCTCCGTGGCAGCGGCGGGCGCTCTAGCGCAAGCGCGCGCCGGGCACAAAGCGCTGGTGCTGACCATCGACCCGGCGCTCCGGCTGCGGACCGCGCTCCGCCTTCGCGAGGGGATTCTCGAGCAGCCCGTGGACCTGGATCCGCCGGCGGCAGGCGAGTTGTGGGCAGCGTTGCTCGACGTGCGGGCCACGCTGGACGAAGCGGTGCATTTGTACGCGCCGGCCGCGCTGGTGCAGCCGATTCTGCGCCACCCGATCTACGCGACCATCGCGGACTCGCTGGTCGGCATGCAGGAGTTGATGGCCGTCGAGCGCATCGACCAACTCGCCCGCCGCGGCTTCGAGAACATTGTCGTCGACACAGCCCCCTCGCGGCATGCGCTCGAGTTCCTCGACAAGCCCATGTTTTTCGCCGACCTGGTGAACTCGAACTGGGTGCGGCTGGTGGGCCGCACGTACAAGTTCGTCGCCGGCTCGGGCCTGGCGAACTTGGGCCGAAAGTCGATCGATTTCTACCGCCGGGTCGAGTCGATTCTGGGCGCCAACCTGGTGCGGCAGGTGCTGGATTTCTATTCGATCTTCGTGTCGATCGCCGAGGGCTACGCCGCGCGGGCGGAAAAGACAGTGGCTCTGCTCAAGGATCCCGCGGTCACCGAGTTCCGCATCGTCACCACGCCGCAGAAGGCGCAGCGCGACGCCCATTATTTTGTTCACGCGCTCGAGCAGCGGCGGTTCCGCGTCGGCGGCCTGCTGGTGAACCGCGTCTGGGACTTGCCGGCCGAGGGGATCGAAGCGCCGGGACTGGCGGGCGAGGCTCTGGAGTGGTACCGGGCAGTGAGCCGCGCGCACCGGCAGGCGCTCGAAGCCGTTCAGCGCGAGTTCGGCGGGCGTCTTGGGGACATCCGCGCCTTGCCGGAACTGGCGCGGGACATCGACGGGATGGGCGCGCTCGAGCGGATCGCGCCGCTGGTGTCCCTATAAGCCGCTGGTGGCGCACGCTTTAGGGTGCAAGAGAGCTTCAGCTCCCCCACCTCTCCCGGAAGCGCCACCCAGCGAACGTGGCGCCGGTCTCCGAAACCGGCCCCGAGCGGAACTGCAGTTCCGGTGCACGCTGAAGCGTGCGCCACCCGGCGGCAGCGGTGTCACCGCATCAATTCGAGCAACGCCTGGATCAGGACGGGCGCGGTTTCGGGCCCCGGTGAGTTGATTTCCCCGTACCAGCGTTTCTTGGCATTTTGCAGCCAGGGGCGGGAGTTGTCCCACTCGGCTTTGGGGATGATGTAGCCGATCTCATCGTTGGCCAGTCCGAACAGCATCCGGTAGGGCGCGGTCATGCGGGTTTTCAGCGCCGGCTCGAGGGGCGCCGCGGGAAAGTCCGCGCCCGGGTACCGGACCACGCCGCCGACACTGAGTTCGGGATACAGTTCGCCGGGCACGAGCGCCGCCTCCAGTTGCGGGCGGCCCGCCGCGCTCAGCCGGACAAAACCAACCCACGTTTCGCCGCGCCCTCCGGAGGCCGGTTTCCTTCCGCGGAACAGATTCAGCCAGGAGGCCAGGCGGAAATGCCAATTGTCGATGGGCAGCGGGACGAGGCGTTCGCGAAATTCGAGGCGGTCGACCGGCGCCGGCGTTGCGGCGGCCAGCGCTTCGGCTGCCAGGTCCGCCACGGTCCAGCCGACCAGTTCGGCCTTGCGGAAGCTGTTCGCCGGCGCCGGCCGGCCGGTGTCCGGATCCGTCACCTGGGCGCCCAACGAAGACTGCATGCCCCCCACCGCGCCATTGACGAACACGACTTGGCCTGCGCCCCGCGCTTCGAGGCGGCTACAGAGATATCCCACATAGTCCGAGGTAATCAGCGTGTTTTTCGAACCCACCGTCTCAGGATGGTTCGCCCAGTTGACCAGCGTGGCGATGGGTTCACCGGCAGCAGTGCGCGCGTGGAGCAGGATCACTTCCGTGTCGTGCACGACCGGCGGACGGTTGTCATGGATCAGGACGTCCAGCTCGGGCCGGTGGATGCGCCCGAGCCGCAGTTGGGCTGGGCGCAGGCCGGCAAGCGCCTCGCGCGCGGCCGCGGCCGTTTGCGTGATGACGTGCTGATTGTAGGCCTCTTGGATGCCGCTCGTGAAAAAGCGCGGTCCCCACAGGCCCATGGTGTCGGGGGCCTCATGATCGTGCGTGGAGGCGACCACCACGTCGGCATTCACCTGCCGGCGGATCTTGCGGGTGTCTTCGTAGAACAGGCCGATCGAGTCGACGCCGCAGACGACCAGCGGCTTGCCGTCCGCCGCCAGGGCGAGGCAGCGCGCAAACAGCGGATCGTGGACCCCGGTGGCCCGCCGGTTCTGGCCGAAGCCAGCCAGATAAACGGGTCCGTGGCGCTGGAAATCGGGCGTGAGGTCGCGGCGGGCCGCGCCGGCGCGCACCTCCGCGGCGAGCGGCGCAGCGCCGGCCAAGAGAACTAAAACAAGAAAGCGCATTCCATCCTTAGCATCTCAAAACGAACGCGCGGGGCAGCCTTTTTTCTCGCCGCCGCGGCGTTCGACAATACAGGCATGACCCCCGACGAGTTCCGCCGCTATGGCCACCAAGTAGTCGACTGGCTGGCGGACTACTTCGCGCACCCCGAACGACACGCGGTGCTTCCCCGGGTGGAGCCAGGTTTTCTGGCGCCGCAACTGCCGCCGAGCGCTCCCGAGCGCGGCGAACCGATGGAGGCGATTCTCGCCGATTTCGCGCGGCTGATCGTGCCCGGGCTGACGCATTGGAATCACCCGCGCTTCTTCGCCTACTTCTCCGTCACGGGTTCGCCGCCGGGCGTGCTCGCCGAGATGCTGGCGGCGGGGTTGAATATCAACCACATGGTCTGGAAATCCGGGCCTGCGGCGACCGAACTGGAGCAGGTGACCACGGGGTGGCTGCGGCAATGGCTGGGCTTGCCGGAAGAGTTCTTCGGGATGATTCATGACACGGCATCGAGCAGCACGCTGCATGGCCTAGCCGCGGCGCGCGAACAGGCGGACCCGGAGGCGCGGACGCTCGGCGCCTCGCGCGGCCTGGTGCTTTATACCTCCGAGCAGGCGCACTCTTCGGTGGAAAAGAGCGCCATCGCCATCGGCATCGGCCAGCGGAACTTGCGCAAGATCCCGGTGGACGAATGCTTTCGCCTGCGGCCGGAGGCGCTCGAGGAAGCCATTCGCGCGGATCTGGCGCAAGGGCTGCGGCCGTGCTGCGTGGTGGCGACCGTGGGCGCCACCTCCACCACCAGCGTGGATCCGGTGCCCGCGGTGGCGGAGATCGCCGCGCGCCATGGGCTGTGGCTGCACGTCGACGCGGCCTACGGCGGCGCCGCCGGCATCGTGCCGGAGTACGCGCATTACCTGGCCGGCTGCGCGCGCGCCGACTCGCTGGTGATCAATCCCCACAAGTGGCTGGGCGCGCCGGTGGATCTCAGCGTCCTGTTCACCCGGCGTCCGGACGTGCTGCGGCGGGCGTTCGCGCTGGTTCCCGAGTATCTGCGCACCGCCGAGGACGCCCGCGCGCTCAACTACATGGATTACAGCTTGCCCTTGGGACGGCGGTTTCGCGCCTTGAAGCTATGGTTTGTGATGCGCTCCTACGGACGCCAGGGCATTGTGGAGAAGGTGCGCGCGCACATCGGCTGGGCGCAGGATCTGGCCCGGCGCATCGCCGCGCATCCGGACTACGAGGTGTGCGCGCCGGTCCCGATGTCGCTTGTCTGCTTCCGGCGCAAAGGGTCGGATGAGGAAAACCGCGCGCTGCTCGACCGCATCAATGCGACGGGAGAGGCGTTTCTCTCGCACACGGTGCTGAACGGGCGGTTTGTCTTGCGGCTGGCGATCGGCAACTATGCCACCACGGAATCGGATGTCGAGCGCTGCTGGGAGCTGATTCAGCAGTGTTGACCGCCGGAGCGGGCGCCGCCGCGGCCGGCCCGGTTGCTGCTCGCGGCTCAGGTTTCCGCTCCGCATGGCGCCGGCGCGCCGCTGCGCGACGAGGCCAGCAAGGCTGCGAGCGTCTCCACCACACGCTGGCCTAGCCGCGCATCGGAACGGTTTTCGGCGCCGCCGCCCCGGATCAATTCCACGAAAGTCCGGACTGGCTCGACGCAGGAATACGAGCCGGGCGTCCACTCGATGGCGGCGGCTTCCCGCTCACCGTTGGCGCGGAGCAGTTCCACGCGCGGGCGCTCGATGTCGGCGAGCAGCACGCCGTGCGAGCCGAACACGCGCAAATCCACCTGAAAGCGCATCGCGGGCGGCAGCGTGCCCGCGCCGCTGAGGACCCCCGTCGCGCCGTTGCGGAAGCGGCACGCCGCGGCGTCATACAAATCGGCGCCCGTGGGCGAAGCGGCGGTCCAGGCGAACACTTCCGCCGGTTCCAGGTCCGTGACGTAATAGAGGAACGCAAGCGCATGGGTAAGCTGCCCGTGTGCGTAACCGCCTCCCTTCGCCGGGTCGCTCCACGTGTCCATTTGCGGCTGGAAGAACGCGTCCTTGGCGAACCACGCGCCTTGGCCGCCCATCAGGTCGCGAAGCGGGCTCGCCATTTGCAGAATCACGTGCTCGATGCGGCCGATGGCCGCGGCCCGGCGGCGGGCTTCCGCGGCGAGCGCCGTGTAGTTCCAGCCATAGGGAATCAGAAAGTGACGCTGCCGGGCCTCGGCGAGCGCGGCCAGCGCGGCGGCCTCGCGGGCCTCGAGAGCCATCGGCTTTTCGCACAACACGTGCAGGCCGCGTTCCAGCGCGCCGCGTGCGTGCTCGTAGTGCAGGTAATGAGGGGAAGTCACCACCACGCCGTCGAGGTCCGGCAACCGCAAGAGTTCGGCGTAATCCTCCGTCGCGAAGGGGATGCCGAAGCGCTCCTGGAGCCGGGCGAGTTCCTCCCGCCCCAGGCGGCACACGCCCGCCACCTCGACTCCCGGCAACGATTGCAACACGGGGATGTGATTTTCCGCCGCCCACCAGCCGGCCCCTACCACGGCGATGCGCACGGAGTCCATGTTACTTTCCTTCCCTTCCGTCAAGCACTTGCGCAGCGCCAGCATACCGCGGCGGCGAGACGCGCGCAAACCGCCGGGGCGCCGCCCGTGCGAAACAAGAAACCCGGATCTCGTTTTCACCATCCAAGAAAGTGAGGAGGGGGCGTAAGCAATGGGTTGGCTAGGAGAATTTCTGTTTGGTTGTTCACACGACAGGACCACGTTTCCGCTCACCCGGCGCGTAGCCCGCTCCGGCGAGCGGCGGCAAACGTATGTGGCTTGCCTGGATTGCGGCCGGGAATTTCCTTACAACTGGCAGGAAATGCGCATCGAATCGGGCGAACCGGCTAAGCCCGGTCCGGGCTTTTTAGCGCGTCTGCTGCGCTTCGGTAATTGAGTGTTCCAGCAATCCGGCTACGGCTTCTTGCACGCGCCGGGTGAGAACGGCGCGGTCTTTCACCGTAAAATCTTGCATCCGAATTGGCTGGCCGATGCAAACGATGACCGCGCCTGCCCTGATCGTCAGGCTGCCCGGCGGCAGCAGGCGATGCGTCCCGCGAATCGCCACGGGCACCAGCGGGACGCCCGCTTTGATCGCGATATACGCCGCGCCGTCACGAAACTCCTGTAATTTGCCGCTGGCGCTGCGGCCGCCTTCCGGAAAGATCAAGACCGATACCCTTCGCTCGCGAATGATGCGGGCCGCTTCGGCAAGGGTGCGGACGCTCGCCCGGGGATCGTCCCGCTCCACCGGGATATGCCCGGCGCGGTCCAGATGGGTGCCGATGGCGGGGATCTTGAACAGTTCCCGCTTGGCCAGGAAACGGAACTCCACGGGAATGTTCGCCAGGATGGCCGGGGTGTCCAGATAGCTGGCGTGATTGGCGGCGAACACGTAGCTGCCCCGGGGATCGATGTGCTCCAGGCCGCGGGCGTGGACGCGCACGCCGGCGCCGCGCAACAGCCAGCGCGCCCAGATGCAGGCCAGCCGGTGCTGCGTCACTCCCGTCCGGTCGAAGAAAGAAGCCAGAAACGAGAGCAGCCCCATCAGAGCAGTCCACCCCAAAATCCAGGGGATGCTGATCAACAATGCGCGCAAACGGGCTAGCACGAGAAACCTCCTCTGGCAGGGTCCCAGCGGCGGATAGCTTCCCCGGCCAGAAACAGCGAGCCGGTGATGACCACCAGGTCGGGGTCGCGGATCAGCTCCCACGCTGCGTCGAGATTCGGGGCCTGGAGGAGGCGGGATTCCGGCGCGAGCCGCGTCAGTTCTTCGGGAGACAGGGCGCGATCGGTATCCGGCGCCGTCAGGATCACGGTGTCCGCCAGAGGAAAAAGGATGCGGCCGATGGCGGCTACGGGTTTGTCGCGCATCGAAGCATACACCAGGGTAATCCGGCGGCCGGCGTAGAAACGGCGCAGGTGCGCGGCCAATGCCTCGGCGCCGTTCAAGTTGTGCGCGCCGTCCACCAGGATTTCCGGCTGGTGGCAAACGCGCTGCAACCGGCCCGGCCACCGCGCCGCGCGAAATCCCTCCGCGATGGCCTCGCCGGGAATTCCCAGCTGGCGGAGCGCCGCGACGGCGGTGGCCGCGTTCTCCACTTGATGCCGGCCAGCCAGAGGACAAAACACCTCGAGTCCGCTGACCCTCAGGAGCGTGGCGCCGCTGGATTCGGAGAGGATCTCCACGTTCTGTTCCCCCGCGCGCACGGGCTCGATCCCGAGCCTGCGCGCCTGCGCCGCCAGCACCGCGTCCGCCTCCGGACGCTGCGGGCCAAACACCGCCGGCACGCCCGGCTTCAGAATGCCGGCTTTCTCCGCCGCGATCTGTTCGATGGTGTCCCCGAGGAATTGCTGATGATCGTAATCGATCCGGGTGATGGCGCAGAGAGCCGGGTGGACCACATTGGTGGCGTCCAGCCTTCCGCCCAAACCGACCTCCAGGACGGTATAGCCGGTTTCCGCCTCGGCGAACAGCAAAAACCCCATCGCCGTGACGGTTTCGAAATAGCTGGGATGATGGTCCAGCCGTCTTTCGGCGAGCAGCCTCAGCGCCGCGGCATGCACCTGGTCGAAGGCCGCGGCGAAGTCGGCGGGCGAGACCGGCCGGCCGGCGATGCGAATGCGCTCGGTGGGCTCGATCAGGTGCGGCGAAGTAAACAGCCCGGTGCGGTGTCCTGCGGCGCGCAGGGCGCCCTCGATCAGCGCGCAGGTGGAACCCTTGCCGTTGGTGCCGGCCACATGCACGAAACGCCCCCGCCGCTCGGGATGGCCCAACCGCTCCAGCAGCGCGCGCATCCGGTCCAGCCCCAGCTTCGCCGAGCGGATTTCGTTGCCGAGGGCATACAAATACCGGACCGAATCCGGGTAACTCATCGTCAGGTGATGGGGCCGCAGAAGAAGTTGAGGGCGCTGGCCAGATACTCTTTCATCCGGATGCGGGGCACCACGGCGTCCAGCATCCCGTGCCGCAACAAAAACTCCGAGCGCTGAAATCCCTCCGGCAGTTTCTGCCGGATGGTCTGCTCGATCACGCGCGGGCCGGCGAAACCGATGAGCGCGTTCGGTTCGGCGATGTTCAGGTCTCCCAACATGGCGAAACTGGCCGTGACGCCCCCGGTGGTCGGATCGGTCAGGACGCTTAGGAACGGCACCTTGGCTTCATCCAGCCGCATCAGGGCGGCGGAAATTTTCGCCATCTGCATCAGGCTGATGGCGCCTTCCTGCATGCGCGCGCCGCCGGAGGCGGAAACCACAATGAGCGGGACCCGCTGCTCGAGGCTGCGCTCGATGGCGCGGGTGATCTTTTCGCCGACGACGCAACCCATGCTGCCGCCGATGAATTTGGGCTCCATGGCGCAGATGTGGACGCGCCGCCCGGCGAGCGTCCCCGCGGCGGAAATCAAGGCGTCGCTCAGCCCCGTGGCCGTCTGGGTGGCCGCGAGCCGTTCCGCGTACGGCTTGGCGTCCACGAAGCCCAGCGGATCGGAAGAACGCAGATTCGCGTCCAGCAACTCGTGAGGACCGTCGAACAGCAATTTCAGCCGCGCCGCGGCGTCGATGCGGGAGTGGGCGCCGCACTTGGGGCACACGTTCCAGTTGGCTTCCAGGTCTTTTTTCCAGATGATCTGCCGGCAGCCTTCGCACTTCAGCCAGAGGCCTTCCGTGCGTACGTGCTTTTCCCCCTCCTCTCCTTTCGCGAGAGGCTTATCGCGGCGGAACCAAGGCATAAACTCTTACGTTAGCGCGGGTAAGGATGCCCCCGCAATGAGGCGAAAGCGCGGTAGATCTGCTCCGCCAGGCAGGCGCGGGCCAGTTCATGGGGCCAAGTCATGGGCGAAAGCGACAGGCGCAGGTGCGCGCGCTCGCGCCAAGCGGCGGGGAGGCCGTCGTGCCCGCCGATCAGGAACACATATTCCCGGTCTTTCCGCTCGCCCCGCTCGAGCAAACGCGTAAAACCGGCCGAATCCATTAACTGGCCGGCGGGGTCGAGCGCCACCACGAACGCCGCCGGGCGCCGCGCGAACGGATCGTAGCGCTCCGGCCGGATTTCCTGCATTTCGATGCGGGCGTAGTGCGCTGCGCGCGCGACAAACTCCTCCGCCAGCGCATGCGCGTGCGAATCGCGCGGCTTGCCGACAAACAGAATCGCCAGCCGCACCCTGCCCGGCTACACCGCGGCGGCCGGTTCGCCCGCCAGGGGCACGGCCCGCGCCGCCCGCCACAGCCGTTCCAGATCGTAGAACAGGCGGGCGCGCTCGGAAAAGATGTGGATAATGAAATCGCCGTAATCGGCCAGGATCCACTCCGCCTGCTGGTAGCCCTCGATGCTCAACGGGCGTTCTCCGATGAGCTTCAGTTCCTTTTCTACTTCGTCCGCGATCGCCTGGATCTGCTTCGGATTCGAGCCCGTGCAGATCACAAAGTAATCCGTAAACGAAGAAACTCCGCTCAGATCGAGAACCTTGATGTCCTGGGCTTTTTTCGCCTCAGCGGCGCGTACGGCAACCGGCCACGCGGGCTCGGAGGAAACGGTGGGTTGGTGGTCTGGAAAACTTTTCAACAAATTCAGGGAAACAAACCTCCCTGATGGCATCGTACTACAATGAAAGTTTCATGGCGATGATTTTTGCCGCCTGGCTGCTCGGGCTGGCGCTGGCGGCCGAGGCGCAAACCGTGGAGCCCGCCCCGCCCGCCGTGGGCGGCCCGGCTTGGCGGACCGGCGAAGCCCAGGGTTCGTTGGGTCCGCGGCGGCTGCGGAGAGCCGAGGACGACCCCAACGACGTGCGCGACGGCCTCAACCTCCAGCACACCTTGTACACCTCGATCACCTCCGAGCTCACCGAGGAGCGCTGCGCCGAGATGATCCAGGCGGCAGAGCGGCGGATCGAGAGGCGGAAGCAGGAAGCCGAGTGGACGCGGGAACTGGTGGAACTGGGCGCATTAGCCCGGAACCGTTTGCGGGAACCGGCCGAGAAACTGGCCTGGGCGGAAAAGGAACTCGAACTTGCGCGCAAGCGCGCGGAGTTAGTGGCCGAGCTTGCGGAAATGGCGCGCGCCGAAGAGGCAGCGCTGGCATCCGAACCACAAGGGGCGGAGGCGGCCAGCCCCCTGGCCGAGCGCTTTGACGGGGCGCGGTTCCGGCCAGGCGATCTGACCAGAATCGAGCAGGCTTACCAAGCCCGGTTCTTGAAGCCGCTGCCGGTCAGCGCCCGCGGCGACACGGCTCTGCACCGCGCGCTCGGATTCGATCACCGCGACCGGCTGGATGTGGCCGTGCACCCGGACCACCCGGAAGGCGTCTGGCTGCGGAATTACCTGCGAGAAAACGGCATCCCATATTTCGCCTTTCGCGGCTCGGTCGCCGGGAAGGCAACCGGAGCGCACGTGCATGTCGGGCCCCCCAGCGAGCGTTGGACGCCCGCCGGAGCGCAGACCGGCGGCGGGCTGTAGCGGGAGCGCAATCACTTTGCCGGCGTGGCGAACAGGTTGAAGGTCACGGGCATCTCATCTTTATTGCCAATCAGGCCGAAAGGGACCGCGGCGCGCGGATTGATCCCATAATCCTTGCGCAGCACGATGGCGTTTCCCCGCACGCGCAAGGCGTCGCCCTCCGGCTGGATGGTGACCCGCACCGTCACGGGCCTAGTGATGCCCTTGATGGTCAGCGCGCCCTTGACGTCGAACTCCCCTTGCCCGCCCGGAGCGACGGATTGCGAGACGAACTTCAACCGCGGGTGCCTTTCACTCTCCATCATTTCCAGCGCCATGGCCGTCACCTTTTGCTTGTCCTTGTCTCCGATCCAGGTGTCCCGGCACACCACCGATGCCGCCTCGATCTCGAACGCCACGGTGGATTTCCCGGGCGCGTCCGGCTGGTAGTTCACGCTGCCCCCGTATCGCTCAAAGGTGAAAATATGCACCTTGCCGGACATCAGTCCGGTCTTATGCACCTCCAGTTTGAACTCCGCCTGCGGCGCCGGCGAGACCGTGTAAGTGGCGGCATGGCAGAAGGACGCCGCGAGCAGGGGGACGGGTAGCCATTTGCAGCACTCATGCATGGTGGTAGTGTCGCAAACTCCGCGGGGGCCGTCTTCAGCGGGAGGAGGCGGGCGGAATTCAATTGGCGCCCTGGCGCGAGTGCCTTCGCTGCGGGCGCGGCGCGAAACGAACCAGCTTGGCGCCATGCCCGCACGCAACCAGATTTAGAAATACAACTTCAGCGCTACCTGGAAGATCCGCATGTTGGTGCGCAGGCTGCGGATTTCTCCCACGCGCGGCGCGTCGGGCACGATCGAGTCGATGCCGACCCAGCCGAGGCCGTTCGGCCGGCCAAACTGAGGCGTATTGAAGGCGTTGAACGCTTCGCCGCGGAATTGTAGCCGGCCTTGTTCGCCCAGCATCGGCAAAGCCCAGTTCTTTCCGACCGACAGATCGAAGGTCTTCATCCCCGGTGACACCAGAATGCCGTTGCCGGCGTTGCCGTACTTGCACAGCTCCGGCCGGGTGGGGATATTGCAGTCCGTGCGGCGGAACGCCGTCGGGTCGAACCACAGTTGGCGGGTGGCCGCGCTCCCCAGGCGGCCGTCGGCGATCCGGTCCGGACGCGTGTTGAAGCCCGTGTTCAGGTTGCCGCCGAGCACCGCGAACGGCAGGCCGGTGCGCAAGGTGATGATGCCGCTGGCCTGCCAGCCGCCCAGGATGGCCTTGGTCACGCCGGTCGAATTCTTAAACACCGGCAGGTCGTAGACGAAGTTGGTCACCGCGTTGTGCGTAATATCGAAGCCGTAGCGGGTGCGGTCCGCCCGCCGGTTGCGCGGGTCCTGATACAGCGCTTCCACGTCGCCCGCCGGGTCGTTCCGGCCGTAGCCCTCGCCCAAAGCTTTGCCGTAGGTATACGCCAAACCCATGGTGAGCCCGTAGCTATACCGCTTCTGCGCCTGCACCTGGAGGGCGTGATAGGTAGCATTGGCGTAGCTGTCCAGATAGCGGATGTTGCCGAGCAGACGTGCAGTGTTACCCTCGCCCGCGCTGACATAGGCCTGCCAGGGCCGCCGCCGGTTGATGTCGGTATCCGGAGACGGGTCCGGCGCGTTAAAGTTCGACACCGTGTTGTCCAGGTGGCTGGTCTTGGAGCCTACGTAGCCCACCGTGAGGATGGTGTTGAAGGGCAGTTGCCGCTGGATGTCCAGACTCCATTGGATGTAATTACTGGCCTTGTTGTCCGGAATCATCGCCAGCACATTGGTGCGCGCCGCCGCCGTGCCTTGGCCGGGGAAGGCGTTGTCCAGGCTCAGAATCTGCGAGCCCGGCCGGAAGCGCCGGGTTTGCAGGTTGTAAGTGCGCCCGGCGTACTCATACGAAATGATCTGCGCCGGGTCGGTCACCGCAAAGAACCCGAAGGTTCCGGAAAGCGGCGGCTGCAAGTTGAGAATCGAGAAGTTGTTCAACTGTTGCGCGTTGGCGTACCAACCCGCGCCGGTGCGAATGACCCACTTTTCGGTGGCGCGGTAGGCGATGCCGACGCGCGGCATGAAAAAGCGCTTCTCCGGATCATAAAACCGGTAGTTCTGCCGCGGTTCGGGAACCACCGTGGGCAACTGCTGGCCATTGCTGGCCTGGGTGAGGATATCCAGCCGCAACGAGCGCCAAGTCCGGTACACGTCGGTAGCCAAACCAAAGTAGTCCCACCGCACGCCGAGATTCATGGTGAGTTTCCTGCTGACCTTCCACTCATCCAGGAAGTAACCGCTCCAGCGGTGCTGCCGGGGCTTTTGAAACAGTAAGCCTTCCGCCGTGGTCGTGTTGCTGGGAAAGCCCATCAGGAAACCGGCCAAGGCGTAACCGCCCTCGCAGCAGCCATAGCTTCCGTAGGGCACATTGGCCGCGGCGCGCTCGATGGTCAGGCGGCGGTATTCCATTCCCATCTTGAAGTGATGGCCGGAACGGATGATCGAAAAGTTGTCCGAGATCTGGTAGGTGTCGTTAAAGTCGATGCGCGCTCCCGAGTCGCCTTGCAGCACGCCGGTGGGCGGAATGGCCGCTTCCAGCGGCGTGAACTTGCGGTTATTGTCCACGGCCACCCGGAACTGGCCGATGCCGAGGCTGTCCACGTCAAAGTTGGTGTTGGTGCGGGGGTTCCGTTGATCGTGGTCCACCCGGTTGTAGCCGAACCGGAACTCGTTGATTACCGTCGGCCGGAACAGATGCAGATACTGCGACGCGATGTTGTTCGGGCGCAGCGAGAAGTTGGTAGCGAAGTTCGGGTTTAACTGTCTCTGATCAAAGCTCGTCCGCTGCCCGGCGTAGCGGACAAAGACGCGGTCGTTGGCTCCGAAGTTGTGATCCACCCGGGCGAAATACTGGTTCTGATCCAGGATGGTCGGTACACTGGCGATCACATTGACGTCCAGGATGTCCTCCGGCCGGAACTGCGGCAGGGGCAGGTAAGTATTGATGAAGTTCTGCGCGTTCCGGTTGATCCGGCTGGCCGGAATAATGTTCGTGATCCGTCCCGATGAGTCGCGGAACGGCTCGCCGGTGGTGGGATCGAAAATAATGATCGGCGCACGTATGGGCACGCCGTTGCGGATCAACGGCGTCAGCAGCGCGGAAAAGTCGCCGCGCCGGAACTCTTCCGGGAACCAGAAAGCCTGCGACACCGCTTCCTGCGTCTGCCGGACGCCCTCGTAGTTGAAGCTCCAGAACGTGCGGTCTTTGCCGTTGTACTTGGGAAGCACGACCGGGCCGGCCAGCCACGCTCCAAACTGATGACGCCGCAGGGCATTCTTCTTTCGCTCCGGCGTGCCGGGCGGCAACTGGAAGTTCAGGAAGTAATCCCGCGCGTCCAACACGTTGTTGCGCATGAAGTCGAAAAACGTCCCGTGCAGGTTGTTGGTGCCACTCTTCAAGGAGATCTGGACCACCGCGCCGTTGTTCTGGCCATACTCGGCGGACACCGAACCCGTCTGGATCTTCACCTCCTCGATGGCGTCGATGGACGGGTTGAACAATACCTGGTTGACCAGCGGTTCGGTCGCCACCACACCATCCATCGAAATGTTCTGGTTGGCGTCCCGCTGTCCGTTCGCGCTGAGCGTGGTCGCCGCGCCCGGGAACGGGAACGCCGTTGGCGCGGTCACGTCCTGTCCCATGCGGGTGCCGTACTGCACGCCCGGGGTCAGAATCGCCAAGCTGGCGAAGTTGCGGCCGAGCAGCGGCAGTTCCTGGACGCGTTTGCGCTCAACCGTGGTGCTGATCGCGGCGTCGTCGGTTTTCAGCTCGACGCCCGTGGCCACCACTTCGACCCGTTCGCTCGCCGCGCCCACCTCCACCGTGAAGTTGACGCGCGCCTTCTGGTTGGTCGCGACCATGACGTTCGTCTTGGTTTGTGTCTTGAACCCTTGGGCCTCCACCGTCACCGAGTACTCGCCAATCTCGATCAGCGGAAAGCTGAAATTGCCCGAGGTATCCGTTTCCGTCTGCCGCCGCTCGCCGGTGGCGACGCGGAGGAGCGTGACCTTGGCGCCCGGCACCGTCGCGCCAGTCGCGTCTGTAACCGTGCCGAGAACTTCCGTGGAAGTCGTTTGCGCCAGAAGTCCCCAAGCGCAAAACAAGAGTGAGATCGTAACCGAGAGAGTGATTGGTCGTCTGAACATTTCTACCCCATAGCCCTTATCTGAGCAAGTCGAACCTGAAAAGGGCCGAAGAATAGAGGTATTGTATACGGTCGGAGGGAAAGGTCAAGATTAATTTTTTTTATTAATAGTAACTAATTGTTTGTGAACTACTTATGGCCAACGGCGGGCGGCCGGCAGCGTCGACTCATGGCCGAATCCGCCGGGCAGGGCAGCTCGCCGGATCAGGATACGTCGGCCAGATCGTATTCACCCAGCGCGAGCGGATACCTGCCCGCCTGGCGCACCAGGTTCAGCACGTATTCGTAGCTGGCTGCGGATACGTTGGAGGGCACGGAGTGGTCGGACTGGAAGATGAACCCGCCGCCTTTGGCGGCATTGAGTTTAGTCAGCACGGCGGCGCGCAGTTCCGCCTCGTCACCGCGGGCCCAGGTGATCACGTCCATGTTGCCGCAAAAGGCGATGCGATGACCGTACTGCCGGCGCAGTTCCACCACGTCGAGACCGGCCTTGGCTTCCAGCGGATTGTATGCATCGACGCCCAGCTCGACAAAGTCCTCAAAAATCCGGCTGACGTTGCCGCACCCGTGGTAGATGACCGGCAAACCCTCGCCGTGACAAAAGTCGGTGAGCGCCTGGACCGCCGGTTTGAAATACTTCCGCCAGTAAGCGGGAGAAAACAGCATGCCCTTGCGGTAGGCGACATCGCCCCAGATCACCATGCCATCGAGCAGGCCTCCGGCGGCGCGCACCTGCGCCCTGGCCAGCTCCAGGCAATACGCACCGACGCGTTCGACCTGCCGGCCAAAGCGCTCCGGCGCCTCGCCGATCCAGGTGAGCACGTTTTCGCTGCCGACGATCCGCCACACCATTTCGTGGGCTTCGCACACGCTCCCGTACACGGGAAAATCCGGATAGCGCTCCTTCACCGTCTCGATCCATGCCGGGGAGTTGCGTTCGAAGCCATCGCCGACGCCGGCGATCTGGTTATCGCCCGCCTGGAAATACCGGCGTTCGTCCCAGGGATCGTCGAACTTCAACGCTTCCAGTTTGTCGAGCGTATCCGTCTCGAAGGCCACGAAGCCGGGCATGGCCTGGCCGAACTTCTTGCGAATGGTGGCGCCGAACCCGGTCTTCACCGTGACTTCGCCGGCGCTTTCGGACAGGATTTCGAAGGGCCGGATCCAGGGATCCATGTTGGGGATCGTCACCACCCAGTCCAGATCGTAGTAACGGTAAATGTCCGTGTCCGCGGCCAGACCCAGTTCCTCGCGCCAGCGGCTCAGGAACGAACCCCAGAAAAAATCGCTCACCGGGACGCGGTCCGCCTCCTGGTGGCGAAGCGCGGCCTTCATGCGCCGCAATTTGCCTAACGCTCGCTCGCTGCGTTCCACGTTTTGCGCCCTGGGGCCAAGATGGCACGCGCGGGGAAGGAGGTCAAGCCGGGCACGGATGGGCCGCGGCGCACCCCTGCACGAACGAAAGCCCGGCTGGTCGCAACGCGCCAGTCGCGCAGATCGTGGCCGGCTTTTTTGTTATGGTAGACTCTCTCGAAAAGTAGGAATTCCGGAAGGATCAGCCGCGCCCCGGCTGAAGGGACCGTTTGGGTGCGCCGGCTTGGCGCGAGCATCGCGCGCGGGCCGGCGAGGGACGGCAGCCGGGCTGGCAGCAAGTGCACAGTCATGAATCGAATCGAGGAAGCGCAATCGGCTTCCGTGAAGCGGGCGCAGGTGGAATTTCACAATTTCGCCTCCCTGGGCGATCCGCAACGGGCGCTGGCCGTGTACGCCGAGGAGAACCACCGGCGGGCGGGCGTGCTGAACGCCCATCGCGAGCTGATCGGCGCCATGACCCCGTTCCTGGAAATTGGTGCGAACGTCGGCCATACCAGCTACCTGCTGGCGAACGAATACCAGGCGGAAGGCTTCGCGCTGGACCTTTCGGCGGACGCGCTCCGGCACGGCGTCGCGCTGATGGACCGCTGGGGATTGGCGCGCGCGCCGGTGCGCGTGGCCGGCGACGCGCTGCAACTTCCCTTTCGCGACGGTTCGCTGCGCCTGGTGATGACCTATCAGACGCTCAGCCAGTTCCTGGACATCGAGCAGGTGGTGGTGGAAGCCAAGCGGGTGCTGGCGCCGGGGGGCGTCTTCTTACTGGCCGAAGAGCCGCTGTTGCGCCTGCTCTCCCTCCGTCTCTACCGCGCGCCGTATTACGAGCTCATGCGCCCCTGGGAGCGCAAGTTGTATGACTGGGGTCTGCTGGGTTACCTGGTCAAGGACGTCATCGGCGCGGCGCAGGAAGAAAATTTCGGCATCCGGCAGAACCACTCGATGTATCTGCGGGACTGGCGCCGGCTGCTGAAAAGGCACTTTGCGCGCACGGCGTACCAGGTCTTCGTGCCCGAGCGCGGCTGGGGCGAGCGCTGGGTGAAGCGGCTTGCCGTCCGGCTGGATCGGCATCGCTCTCTCTGGCGGGCGGCGCACCTGTTGGGCGGAACTCTCGCCGCAGTCTGCCAGAAGGCGGGCGAGCGCGATCCGGACTCCTTCCCGCCGGTCGCCCAATTTGAATGCTATCTCCGCTGTCCGGATTGCCACGGGCCGCTGACGCGGGGCCCTCAGGACGTGCTGCGGTGCGCCTGCGGCTACGAAGCGGCCAACGAGGGCGGCGTGTACAACCTGCTGCCTTCCCGCGAGCGGGCCGAATTGTATCCCGGGAACCGCGAAGACATTGCCGACTTTTCGCTGCCAGGGCACGAAACGCGCCTGGAGAGCGGTTTCTTCGAGCTCGAGGGCGTCTTTGGCGCCAGATACCGCTGGATGGGCCCCCGTGCCGCGGTGCGCTTGCGGCGCTTGCGGACGGGGCCGCTTCGCCTGCGCGTGCGCGGCCACGCGCACGAAAGGTCGTTTCAGCAGCGGCAGCGTGTCTACATCCGCGCTCGCGCCAACGCCGCCGATCTGCCGGTGCTCTATCTGGACAGGCCCGGCATTTTTGTCTACGAAGCCGACTTGCCGGACGCCCCGGAGTACCGCATCGAAATCGAGGCGTCGCCGGCGTGGCGGCTGCCTCCCGACGACCGCCAGTTGAGCGTGATCATCGGCATGGTGCGGCTGATTCCGCGGGATTGATCCCGCCGGGACTCCGCCCGCAGCCCGCCGGCCGGTCCCCTCCGTTCAAACCCATTCAAAGGCGCCCTTGCGGTAGGCCCACACGTAGCCGACGATCAGGATCAGCAAAAAGACCGCGATTTCGGCGACGCCAAACCAGCCCAGCGCCTGGTTACGCACCGCCCAGGGAAACAGGAAGATCGTTTCCACATCGAAGATCACAAACAGAATCGCCACGATGTAGAAGCGCACCGTGTAGCGGCCGCGCGCATTGCTGGCGGCCTTGATGCCGCACTCGTACGCTTCCAATTTGGCGCCCGAAGGCAGCGAAGGGCGCAACAGCTTGGCGAAACCCAGCGCCACTACCGGGAAGATCATGGCCACGATCAGGAAAAGGAACAACGGCAAATAGCCTTCCGGCATGGCTTCAAATTACCATGATTTCGCCTCGATCACGAGGCGTCCGGCCGGATGGTCGTAGTACGGCATAGGCCTGTTCTTCCAGCCGCCGGGATTCCCCTCCCCGGGCGCGCAGGTTAGACTTGCAGGCATGTCCAATATGGACAACGTTTCGGCGCCGCCGCGCCCGCCGTCGCGCGCACCGGCCCCGGTGGAGCAGCGCCGGCACGCACGGGTGGAATTGCATCTGGCTCCGCTGGAACTGGCGGTGTCCGGTTCGGCCCCGATTCCCGCCGTGCTCGTGAATCTCTCCGAAGGAGGTCTCGCCGTCGAGACGCGCTGCGCGCTCGCCGAGGATGCCCGGGTGCGGTTTCGCGTGCCGGCGCTGGCGCTGGCCGGACTGGCCGTGGTCAAACGCTGCACGGCGTCGCGGGGCCGTTACCGCTGCGGTTTGGCGATGGAACCGGATTTGGTCGATCCCGCCCGCACGCTCCACGCCGAACGCCTCTCCCACCTGTTGCAGATCGGAAACCCTGGTACTTAGAGGGGAGCGGTCCTGGAACGTCGGTACTTAGGGAAAAGGCCTGAGGTACGTCCCAGTCCGCCGTGTACGAAAAATGTTACTGTTCAACAGCTTCGATCTGCGTCACGATGTGGTCTAAGGCTCCTGGAACTTGATGCCCGCCGTGGCCGGGTTTCAGCCGTCCGTGGGAAGGATTCGGAGGCAACCATGCAGGCTCGTAATTATCATCGCAGTGACAAGCGGAAGCATCCGCGGCTGCCGGGAAACCGGGCGGTTGTGCGGGCTTCGTGGCTGGACACCGCCGGTACGTTGAAGCTGGGTCAGGCGCGCCTGATTGACATCTCGGAGGGAGGTGTGGCGCTGGAATTGCCCGAGCCCCCGCAAGCCAGTTCTCTCATCCGCTTCCAGTGCGACCGGTTCCGGCTGTACGGCATGGGCTCGATCCGGTATGTCAGCGGAACCCGGGGACGGTGCGTAGTCGGCTTGCAGTTTGCCGCCGGGTCCGGCTGGCTGCCGGCGCAGAGCGCGGCGTTCCCGCTCCAGAACATCGACCAGGACTGGAACTGGAACTTCGCCGAGACCAGCCTGGTTTGAGGCCGGCGGCCGCGCGCGGGCGGCAAGTGTGGGACGATCGTCAGAGAGCACGATTCCCATATGCCGCGTATCCTCATCTGCGAGTGCAAGCAGGAAGTCGCCACTTTCAATCCGGTCCTCGGCCGTTATAGCGATTTCGTCATCTCTCATGGGCAGGACATCCTGGACTACCATCGCCGGGTCGCCTCGGAGACGGGTGGCGCCATCAGCGTGTTCGATGCCGAGACGGGCGTGGAGATCATCCCCGGCTACAGCGCCCGGGCCAGTACTTCCGGAGGTACGCTGGCCCAGCCTGATTTCGGGCGGATTGCCGGCGAGTTTCTGGCCAGCGTGCGCGGGGCTTCCCCCGTGGACGCCATCTATTACTCCTTGCACGGCGCCTTAGCCGCGGAGGAAGAATTCGACGTGGAAGGATATCTGATCGAGCAGACCCGGGCCATCGTTGGCGAGCGCATCCCGATCGTCGCCTCGCTCGACCTGCACGGCGTGCTGACCGATCGCATCCTGCGGCATGCCGACGCGGTCGTGCCCTATCACACCTATCCCCACGTCGATTTCTTTCAAACCGGCCAACGCGCCGCGCGCCTGCTGCTGAAGATTCTGGCTGGCGCCGCCCGGCCGGTCTCGATCCGCGTCCCGATCCCCGCGCTGGTGCGGGGCAACGAACTGATCACCGAAACCGGCATGTTTGGCCGCTGCGTCCGGCGGACCATCGCCTTCGAAAATAGCCCGGACGGGCTGGCGGGCGGGATGTTCATCGGCAACCCGTTCACCGACGTGCCGGACCTGTGCTCGAACGTACTGCTGGTGGCCAACGGCGACGCCGGCCGCGCCGAGCGGGAAGCCTGCTCGATCGCCGAAGAGTTCTGGGCCATGCGTCACCACCTTCAGCAACCGCTCACTGAGCTGCGTGATGGCGTGGAACAGGCGCTGGCCGCCAAGGGACGCATCGTTCTGGTGGACGCGGCCGACGCCACCAGTTCGGGAGCGCCGGGCGACAGCAACGCGATCCTGCGCGCCCTGGTGGAAGCGGGATGCCGCCGGACGGCGCTGATTCCCCTGGTGGATCCCGCGGCCGCGCAAGCGGCGTTTCGCGCGGGGGTAGGTAGCGAGGTGACCATGCCGGTGGGCGGAGCGCTGGATCGGCAGCGGCACCGGCCGCTCGAGGTGCGCGCCCGCGTCCGGCTGCTCAGCGACGGCCGTATGCGGAGTGAGTCGCACGGCGAGGCATGGGACGGCGGCCCCACCGCGGTGGTCGAGGTGGGCAGCATCACGCTGGTGATCCTCAGCCGGCCCGTGCATTTATACGACCGTTCGGTGTTCTTCGCCGCGGGCCAGGATCCGGCGGCGTTCGATCTGGTGGTGGTCAAGTCGCCGCACTGCCAGCGGCGCTTCTTCGAGGAAGGCGCCGAACGGCTGATTCACATTGACGCCCCCGGGGCGACCAGCGCCAACCTCAAAAGCCTGGGCCACAGCCGGTGCGTCCGGCCAATCTTTCCGCTGGACGACGAAGTAACGTTTACGCCTCAGCCGCGGCGCTTCGCCCGGAGCTGACGCCGCCCTTATTCGGCAGCGATTTTCCGGGCGCGTTCAAACAGGAACGCCAGCGTCTTCTGCGTCTGAAGGTGGGAGGCGATGCGCCCCAGCGTGCCGTCTTTGCGGTACTTCAGCTTCAGCGCCGCGACCGGCTCCCGCTGCTGGCGCGCGATGCGTTCCACCTCGCGATCCACTTCTTCCATGGTGGGCTCGATCGCTTCCCGCTCGGCGATCTTGCTCAGGATCAACGAAGCCTTGACCTCGCGAATCGCCCGCTCGCGCTGGCCGGCCATCACCCGCTCCCAGTCTGGCTTGAGTTTGCTGATGTCCACACCTTCGGCGGCCATGCCGCGCAGCGTCTGTTCCACGCGGCTGCGGACCTGCCGCTCAATATAGGTTTCCGGCACCGCGAAATCATGAGCGTCCACCAGTTTTTCCACGATGGCGTTGCGGGCGGCTTCCTGCGCCTCATACTGGCGCTCGGCGTAGAGGTTGCGCCGGATCTCTTCGCGGAGTTCCTCGAGCGATTGGAAGTCGCCGATGTCTTTGGCAAACTCGTCGTTCAGCTCCGGCAGCTCTTTCTTCCGAATGGCCTTGACGGTGGCCAGGAACCGCACGGTCTTGCCCGCAAGCTGCGGCCGGCCGAAATCCTGCGGATAGGTGACGTCGAACTCTTTGGACTCTCCAGGCGACATGCCGCGCAAGTTCTCAGTGAAGTCGGCGATCGTATCCTCCGCCCCGATCTCGACCAGCAGTTCCTCCTGCTGCATGGGTTCGTCCACCCCGCTCACGCTGCGCATCGAGATGACGGCCACATCGCCATCGGCGAGGGGCCGAGGGTCGACATTGGAATAATCGGCGTGCCGCTCGCGGATCTGAGCCAGGCGCGCGTCAATGTCGGCATCGGTGATCTGCGGGTCGTCGTAGGTTACTTCCACGCCGACGTATTCGCCCAGTTCGAACTCGGGCGCCACCTCGAATTCCGCCGTGAACTCGAGCGGCTGGCCTTCGGTGAACTTCACGTTCTTGATGTCCGGGGTGCCGACCACTTTAAGGTTTTCGTCCTCCACCCGGCGCTGGAGCGCCTTCGGCAGGAGATTTTCAATCACCTGCTGGCGGATCTGGCCGGCAAACACTTTGCGAATGTGCGCCGCGGGGGCCTTGCCCGGCCGGAAGCCCGGCAATTTGGCGCGTTTGGTGATGTCGGCCACCACGCGCTCGGTTTCGCTTTCCACTTCGTCGACGGGCACGACAATGTCGAGCGAGTGTTTACAGCCTTCGATCAAAGCCAACGGGAAATCACCTCGGGAACGATATGCGGCGGGCGCGGCGCCCGCGCCGGGCGGGCTTTCGTCCGGCCAACGATTGATGATAGCAGGCGCGCGTTACCTCATATGGCGGTCGGCGAAATCGAGGAAGCGCTCCCAGTCGTAGCGGGTCACGTCGTGTTTACCGGCGCGGATGTGGTAGCCGACCGTGGTCATCACCGGCCGGTGGAGGGGCGGCATGGCCGCCGCGCCGCATCCGTCCTTGCCGAGCAACCGGTAGACGGGCGTGGCGTGTTTGGCGCTGAGGAACTCCCCCAGCGGGTCGGCCCAGAGATCCTCCTGCGCGCTGGCGATATAGACCGGACGCGGCGCGATCAACGCCAGCAACATGTGCTGGTCGAACGGCAGATCTGCCTCGCGGCCGTTGTAGCGCTTGAAATTCGCGCAGAACCAGTGCGGGGCGAGCGTATTGATCCGTTCGACGGTCTCCCCGTAGGCGCGGCGGGAAAGGGCCGCCCCGCCGCAGCCGGAATTGTTCGAGATCGCCAGCGCGAACCGCGGATCCTCGGCGGCGGCCCACAGCGCCGTTTTCCCCAGGCGCGAGTGCCCCATCACCGCCACGCGTTTCGCGTCGACTTGCGGATCTTTTTCGAAGTAATCGAGCGCCCGGCTCAACCCCCATGCCCACGCGGCGATGGATCCCCATTGGTCCGGACCCGGGCGCGTTTGACCCGCCGCGTAGTAAAGCGGATGCACGCCGTTCTGAAAACCGTCGTCAAAATCCGGATCGATGTCGCCGTAGTAGATGGTCGCCAGACCGTAACCGCGGGACAGGATCAGTTCCACCGGCCAGCGGCTCGCGGCCGCGCCGCGCGAGGCTTCGGTGGCGCGGTTGTTCACCACGCCGGGAGCGTTCGGCCGCATCCACCGGTCCGACAGCAAAATGCCCGGGTCCGGGTGGACCGCGTGATTGCCCTGAAAGTTCAGGCCGAGAAAAACGGGCGCGGGTCCGCCGGCGCCAACCGGCAGGTAGAGCAGGATGTCCATCGGGACCTGATCCTCGATCCGGACCCGCACCTGCCTGCGGACCGCCTTGCCGCCGAGCGCGGCCGGGTCGGTGGACAACACCTCGTGCGTAAGGCGGCGCGGCGGACCGGGATTCCGGCCATACATTTGCGAGCGGAATTGTTCCAGGATCTCCGCCCGCCGCCGCGTCCAGTCCGCCGCCGTCCGCACCCGCTGCCCATTAGCGAATACCAGCGGATCCGGCAGCGTGTAATCGGGCACGCGCGATTCGTTGTAGTTGGCCGGCGGCGCGGCCCACGCCGCCGCCGGCAGCCACAGCCACTCCCGCCGCCTCACGACCGCCGCCCTTTCACTTCCGCTTCGGCGCGGTTTTTCAGCGCCTTGATGTAGCCCAAGTTGAACGCCCAACTGGTGCGGCGGTCGCCCACCATTTGCGGCACGTGGTCCGCGATCAGAATGCCGCGGAAGTCCACTTCGGCGAGCGTCTTCATGATCTTCCACATGTCCATGTAGCCGTCATCCACGAAGGTCTCGACGAAGTGCGGGATGGGCGCGCTGACGTTGCGGAAGTGGATCTTCCACAGCTTGCCCATCCGGGCGAAGCCCCGGGCGGCCTCGACCACGTCCTTGCCGGTGTGCTGGCCGCCTTCCAGCCAGGTGCCGCAACACAGGCAGACGCCGACGTTGGGACTGTTGGCGATTTCCAGCGCCTTGACGTAGCCGTCGTAATTGCTGAAGATGCAGCGCGGCACGCCGCCCAGTTCGGGCACCGGAGGGTCGTCCGGGTGAATGCCGATCCGCACTCCCACTTCCTCAGCCACCGGGGCCACCTGCCGAATGAAATAGGTGTAGTTCTCCCAGATCTCCTCCTTGCTGTAGTTGCGGCCATGGGTCAGCGGCCCTTCGAAGACTTGGCCGTCCCAGTAACCCTTCGCGGTCTGCTGGTTAAACGCCCGCGCGGAAGCGCCGCCGCGGGTGGTTTCCCGCTCCGAACTCCAGATGCCGTTGCCCATGTGCGCGTACGTGGTGTAGCGGATGCCGGCGGCGGCCAGGTTGCGGAGATTCTGCTTGTATTCTTCGATTTTGCGGTCGCGCCCCGGCAGGTTCAGCGTCACTTCGGGCATATTGTGGACGTTCAGGTTGCCGATGTTCCAAACCTTGAGCCCGGCGCTCTCCACCTTGCGCTTGATGGCCAGGAAATTCTCGAGCGTCGCCTTGTCCTTGCCGGTCCAGACGCTGACGTATTCGAGCCCCATCTGCTTGGCAAACGCAAGATCCTCGTCCGGGATGTCGCTGGGCAACTGGTAAGAAATCTTGATGCCCGGCGCCCATTCCTCGTAAGGTTTGGCGGAGGCAACCAGCGGCGTCAGCGCGGCGCCGGCCAGGGTTTGCAGGAACGCGCGGCGGTGGTGGTTTGGCGTCATGACGTAGAGATTGTATGCCGGAACGTCCGCGGACGCCACTGCGGATCCTGCCGCGGGCTCGCCCGCGATTACGGCGCCGTCTCGAAGTCCTTCCACCGGAGGACCGCGAACTCGCTCGAGCGGTAGAACGCCACGCCGATTCCTCCCCCGAGCGGATGCAGCGCGCGCGGTCCCTTGCCCGGAAATTCGAGCACGCGGCGGTCCCGGAACGCCGCGCCGAACGCCAGGTCGCCCGTGCCCCGCCAGAGGACGACTTTGTGCGAAACATGGCAGGCCGCCGCCAAATCCAGCTTGCCATCGCCGTCGGCGTCGGTCAGCAGGACGTCGCGGATTTCGTCGGCGGTCGCCTCGCCCTGCTTAGGCGTCCCCGGCCGGAACGAACCCGCGAACCGGAAACGTCCCCCGCGGTTGTGAAACACCGCCACGTTGTCCGAGGGTCCGCGGTTGCCCACCACCAGCTCAAGCCAGCCGTCGCCGTCCAGGTCGCCGGCTTTCAGGTGATAGGGGATGTGGCCCTGCGCATGAAAACGCTGGTCCAGCCGGAAGCCGCCCTTGCCGTCCCCGAGCCATACGTCCACCAGGTTGGAAGAGTATATGGTGAACGCCAGGTCGAGGCGGCCGTCGCGGTTGAAGTCGGCGGCGACGACGTCGCGCGGCCCCGGCGGCAGCGCATAGCGGATCTGGCGGAACCTGCGGTTGCCCTGGTTGCGGAAGAGGACGAAAAAGTCGCTCGACCAGGCCACGGCGGCGATGTCGGGCTTGCCGTCGCCATCGAAATCGCGGATGACCAGCGACGTGAGGCCCGGCGCCGGATAAATCGCCTCGCCCCGCTCATTGCGGTTCTTGTCGTAGCGGAACGCGCCTGCCACCTCGAGGTGAACTGTGTCCGTTGGCGGACCCCACAACAGGGACAGGTGACGCCGCGCATCCTGAAAATTGACCACCGCCACATCCTGCCGGCCGTCGCCGTCGAGGTCGGCGATGGCGGCGGTGTAGGGACCAAAACCAACGCGGAAATCCTGCCGGCGCCGGACGCCGCCCGGCTCGGAAAAGTACACCGTAATCCGGTCGTTGCCGGGGCGGGGATCGGCGGGCATCCGCAACTCACCGCGGCAAACCGTCAGCGGATCGTCCACGCCGTCGCCGTTGAGATCGCCCGCCGTCAGAAAGTACGGGCCTTCGCAGACCGGGAGAAAGACCGGCTGGCCCCGGACCACTCCCACACCGGCGAGCAAGACCAAAACCGCGACGCCTGTCCGCATCGAGCGAATCCCGTTCCTTCTGTATTTTGACAGGACCGCCCGGGATTAGAAAACCAGCCGCAGGCTCAGTTGCATGATCCTCTGGTTGTTGGGAATGGTTGACTGGATCTGGCCAAATAGCGGCGAGGAGACGTCGTTGGTTGGCGACCCGCCCGAGGGATTCGCAAAGTTGGGATGGTTGAGTACGTTGAACACTTCCCAACGGAACGTAATCCCCCAACGTTCGCTGAGCGCGAACCGCTTGCTGAGCGAGGCGTCCCAGTTGGTCAGCGATGGTCCGATCACGACGTTCCGGGCCGCGTTGCCGAAACGGTTGGTTCCTCCCGGGACGCGCACAAAGGCGCCGGTATCCCAGTAACGAGACAGCGTACGCTCGGCCTTCGCCAGATTCGGATTCCGGATCAAATCGGGGCGGTCGGAGGCGACCCCGTCAAAATTGGGGTCCGACCCATCCTGAATCACGAATGGCTGGCCGCTGGCGGCCGTTACAATGGAGGCCAGTTGCCAGCCGCCTAACAAGCGCCCGATGGCGTGGCGGGGAGTTCTCCACAGGGGGACGTCCCAAACTCCACTGAAGGTGAACCGGTGCTGTTGATGGAAATTCGACAGGCCGCGTTCAGCGCGGAAATTGGTCTGGTCCTGCGGCAGGGTGCCGATGCGGATGGCCAGTCTCCCAGTTGGAAACGAACCTTCATCGAGAGTCTTCGCGAACGTGTAAGCCGACAACAGCGTCAACCCGCCGGAATACCGACGGCTTACGCTGAACTGTGCGGAATGGTAGCTCGAATTCAAACGCGAGTGAAAGTTCAGCACCGGTCCGAAAGCAGGAGCAAAGGGCCGCCGCTGGTCGACGTTCTGCGCAGTGGCGCCCGGACGGAATTCGCCGGTGTTCAGGAGGTGCGTTCCTGGCAGGCGCGCGCCGCGGGTGCCCAGATAGCCTGCGGTCACCACCAGGTTCCCCGAGAATTGCCGCTCCAGACTCAGATTCCAGTGCTGCGCGTAGGGCGTCCGGTAGTCCGGATCCACTGTCGTCAACGACAGAAAACTTGGGAAGAAAAGCTGTGGGCTACCCGGACGGAAGGGACTCTGGCCGCTAAACGGATCGGCGAAGTTTCGCGGCGTGGTCCCCGCCGCCGTGACCGTGAAAGGCACATTCACCCCCAAATTGGTGAAGATCACCTGAAGCAAGGGATCGAAGTAGATTCCGAACCCCGCCCGGAGGCTCATGCGGCCGTCGCCCAACGGATCCCAAGCCAGTCCAATGCGCGGGCCGAAGTTCGTCCGGGTGGTTTTTATCACCCGCTCCACTCCCGGGTCGCCCTCCAAGAGCAGACCGGGAGGAGCATCGGGCAGACGGCGGGACTGCACGCCAGGACGGAAAGCGACCAGCCGGTCCTGCTGCTCGCGCGGGGTTTGATTGAGTTCGTAGCGCAGCCCGAGATTCACCGTCAAGCGCCGAGACAGCCGGAGGTCGTCCTGCGCGTAGAACTGCCAAAAAGGCGAACGGAAGTAGGCCGGTTCGCCCGCTTTCCCCTGGACAAAGCGGCTCGGCAGGCCAAGCACCCAATCGGCCGCCGCGCTGCCAGCCACCCCTCCGGTGAAGTTGTACGAGCCGTAGACGCTCGAGTCCTCGCGTACGCTAAAGCGGTTGCGCCAAATCTCAGCTCCGAATTTCAGCGTGTGCCGTCCGCGCTGCCAGGAAAAATGGTTTTGCCACTGGTAGCGGTGATCGCGGCGGCGCGCGTCAGTCGAAGTGCTCGTGCCGAAACTCGTCAAGCCGGAAGGCAGGATCATGGGCAGATTGGCCGGACCCGTGAAGGGGAAACGAAAACCCAGCGAAACTGGATCAAGCTGAAAGTCCGGGCTGTTGTTGAGCGAGTCAAAACGGGCATAGCTGGCCCGCGTTTCGAAGACCGCCGCGGACGACAGCGTCGTCGTGTAGCCGAGCAAGGCATTATGAATCCGCGCGAAATCCCGGTAAGGCAGCCCGGGTATGTTGACTGGTGGCGGGAAGGTGAAGGGCTTCGCAATGTCACTGCGCTGATGGAAATAGCGCGCCTGAAGCCGGCTGCGCTCCGACAGATGGTGGTCCGCCCGGGCTAAAAACTGATTGGCGTCGAGGATTCCGTCCTCGACGGAAATCAACTGATTGCGCCCCGTGTTGGGCAGCGGGATCAGGCGCAGGATATTCTGGCTGATCGGGCTCAACCGCGAGGCCGGAATCACGCCATCCGGGAAAGGCTGCCCGCTGTTGGGATCGCGCGGCCGCACGGGACTTTGGCGAAAATCTCCTTGCCGCTCGAGCGCCGATAGCACCGTAGCGCTGGCGGTCTGCCCCTGCTTGCTGCGATAGCCTTCGTAAGCACCGAAAAAGAAGGTCTTGTCTTTGCGGACTGGTCCGCCGAGCGTCGCGCCAAACTGGTTTTGCGTCAGATTGGGCACACTGGGAGAAAAGAAATTCCGCGCGTCGAAGGCGTCATTGCGCAGAAAGTTATAGGCCGAACCGTGGAGCTGGTTCCCGCCGGACCGGGTAATCACGTTCACCACCGCGCCGCCACCGCGGCCGAACTCGGCGGAGTAGCTGTTGGTCAGAATGCGGAATTCCTGCAAGGAGTCCGGCGAGGGCACGGCCGCGGCCGATCCCAGGCCGGTTTCATTATTATCCGTCCCGTCCAACAGAAAGTTGTTCGACTGCGGCCGCAGACCGTTGGCGCTGAATCCCTGCTGCCCAGGCAGCACCGGCGTCGACTCGGTGACTGCCGGACCGCGCGGCGCGACGCCCGCTTGCAGCACCGCCAGTTCGAGAAAATTCCTCCCATTGAGAGGAAGTTCCTGGACCACTTTGCGCTCCATCACTTGTCCGGAAGCGCCGCTTGCCAGATTGACTTCACTCACTACCGCCGCCACCTCCACAAGCTCCGTGCGCCCGGCCACCGCCAGCTCGAAGCTAACCAGCAGCTCCTGGTTGACGGTGACCACCAAGCCGCGCCGTTGCCCCGGGGCGAATCCGTCTGCTTCCACCCGCACGTCGTAGGCGCCCACCGGCAGCCAGTTCAACAGGGCTTCGCCCGTGCTTCCGGTGACCGCCGTCCGTCTCAAATCCGTGGCTTCCGCCGCGACAGCGACACGGGCGCCGGCGACGAGCGAACCGCTGGGATCGAGCACGCGCACCCGCAGCGCCCCGCTGGTTTGCTGGGCCGGCAGGCTGGCGCAGAAGCCAATCAGCAGAGCGACGAGAAGAGACCCTCGCCAGAAAGATGACATATGTTTATCATAATCGTATGTCTACTCGCCTCCAAGCCCCTGCACTCCTCAGCCTGCTCGTGCTCGCCAGCGCGCCGGCCACGAGCGCCCAGCCCGCGCCCCATCCGCCGCACGCCCACGCGCCCGGCGAGCGGATGTTGCGGGAATTCGACCCGCAACGCGACCGGGCCCACCTCGAGGATCCCCGGCGCGACGAATGGCAAAAGCCGGAAGAGGTTTTGCGCCGGCTGCATTTGCGGCCGGGAATGAAGATCGCCGACATTGGCGCGGGTACGGGATACTTCGCCGTCCGGCTGGCGCGCCACGAAACCGCGCCGCTGGTTTATGCCGTCGATGCCGCCCCGAAGATGGTCGCATTTCTCCGCGAACGCGCCGCGAAAGAAAACCTTGACCGGCTGAAGGCCGTGCAGGGCGGCGAAGCTTCGCCCAATCTGCCCGAACCAGTGGATCTGGTGCTGGTCGTCAACACCTACCACCACCTCGGCGACCGCATCGGTTACTTTCAGAAGCTGGAAACTTACCTAAATCCGCAGGCCCGCGTGGTCATCATCGACTGGAACAAGCAATCGCCCATGGGCCCGCCCGCGGCGCATCGCTTTCCGCCGGAGCAGATCCAAAGTGAGATGGGCCGCGCCGGTTACCGGTTGGTGGAGCAGCATGACTTCCTGCCGAATCAGAATTTCCTGGTCTTCACCCGGATCCCTGGTCCGCGGGCCGATGCGCGCGCCGTCTGGAACGAGGCGTTCAGCAGACCGAATCCTCCCTTGGCCGGTGAGCCGAGCGCGATCGTGGTCCAAGCCGTCAAGGGTCTGAAGCCGGGCAAGGCGCTCGATTTCGGCATGGGGATTGGGCGCAACGCGCTGTGGCTGGCCGCTCAGGGATGGGACGTCACCGGCATCGATATCTCTGACGTGGCGGTTGATAAGGTGAAAAAAGCGGCTGCGGAAAGGCAACTGAAGGTCGAGGCCGTGCTGGCGGATATCCGGCAGTACGACTTGGGAAGGGACAAATGGGACCTGATCGTCGCGGCGAACATGCACGATCTGACGGTGGAGAACGCGCCCCGGCTGATCGCGGCGCTCAAGCCCGGCGGATTGCTGGTGGTCGAGGGCTTTCATGCCGACGTGCGGACCGCCACCAACTTCCGCGTGACGGTCGGCATCCCTCCGGGGCACCCGACGAATCAACTGGCGCGCCTGTTTGACGGCCTGCGCATTCTCCGCTACGAAGACACCCTGAACGTCCGCGAGCGCCAGGACGGCGCTCCGCAGACGTTCTCGCGCGTTCACTTGGTCGCCTACAAGGAGCCCGCTGGCGGCCGCTGAGTTCCGGGGCCGGAGAGCGACAGATTAACAGCCGTGCAGGATCGTACATGCCGGCTCAGCCGGAAGTGGCTGGCGCGGCTTTTCCTCGCCTGGTCCGGTTGCACGCAGGGATCGACCCGGCCGCCCCCCCCACATCAAACGTGTAGCCTGAACGCGGACCGCCAAGTCCGCCTAGCGGAACAGCAACTCCACCGTATTAGAAGCCACGCCGTCCACGGTGACCGTCAACTCGGTGAGGCCCGCTCCCGCCAGCACCCGCGGCAGCAGCACATTGATCTGGTCAAGTCCCGCGTATTGTCCCTGTGGTCCCACATAGAGCACAGGCAGCACCTCCTTGCCTGCCCGTACGGTGACGGCTTCCGGGCGGGAGCGTCCGCGGACGCCGGTGAGGTAGAGCGACAAGTAGAGCGCGTCCTCAGGCTGCTCCCAGACGACCGGCAGCGCCGTGCAACTCGCCGGCTGGGCGCCGCACACATATGTGAGTTCGAGGCGGCGGACGCCGTTGGCGTAGACGCGCAGCAACAGCGCGGCAGGCGGACCTTGCCCGTTGGAATTGGCCGTGAAGATGCCGGGGGCCACCCGGTCGATCGCCAGCGCGCCGGTAGCCACCACTTCCCCGCGCGACCACACGCGCACCGTACCGAGGCCAAGCGCCGCGTCCGCCGGGATCTGGTAGTTGATCTGGCGCGGCGAAACGTACAGCAACGGGGCAAAGCGGTCCTGTCCTGCGCGGTCGGTAATGCGAACCTGCACGCCCGCCAGTTCGAACGTCAGCGGCTGACCTGGCAGCGCCGCGGCGGCTTCGGAGGAAAATCCGAAACCGAAGGCGGTGGCGAGGGACTCCGGCGCGGCGGCGGGCGCGGTGAACGACGCCGCCGACAGCGTAACGAACGGCGGCGGAACCGCGGGACAGGCGCGCGCCGGGTCCACGAAGTTGCCGAAATTCACCACCGCGGCCATCTCCGCGTAGACGCGGGGAGGCTCCGCCGGATCCTGGTAGCGGACCGGGCCCACCCATTCGCTGCCGGCCGCTCCGCAGCCGAGCACATTGCAGGTGAGCGGCACGGGCGTGGGGGGAAAGTACAAGGTCTGCACCAGCTCGTCCGGGGTGACGGGATCGAGTTCATACAGCGACATGAAATTCTGGCCGGGCGACCAGGACGTCAAGTCGGCGCAGCCGCCGCGGTCGAACTGCCCGTCGCCGGTAGTGTCCAGCGGGCAGCGCACCGGCACATCGACGGTCCGGGTGGACATCACGTTGACGCCGAGCGGCGATTCCTGCTCGGTGCAGTCCTTGGCGTTGTAAAGCGTGCAGTTGGGCGGCCGGAAATCCGGATGGTCCGTGCAACTGTTCCATTCGAACCACCGGTCGCCGCAGGCGTTGAAGCAGTTCCCCCGGTTATCGCAGACCCGGAGATTCCGGCACCAGCCCTGGAATTGGTGGCCGTTGATCTTGGGGCCGAAATTGGAAGTCACTCCCCAGTTGCCGAACGGCGCGGAGTGCAGCGGATGAGGACACTCGGCGTTGACGTTGCCCAGCACGCGGCGGTTGCGGTTCAGGCCCGCGACCGACAGCCGGCACACCTGCGCCTCGCCGAACGACGCCAGCACCAGAAAGACGGCGAGCCGCCGCGCGGTCCGCATATACCGATGGTAAACGAGGCCCCGCGCCGGACGGGTACAATGGGGGAGTTGTCGCCAGCCTTCGCGGTCCTAGCGGTGATCATGCTGTTGGTCCTGTGGGCCCTTCTGGTGCGCCGTCCGTAGACCTATGCCGGAGAATCTTCAATTCGCCATCCTCCAGGTGTTGTTGTTTTGGATGCTGACGACCCCGCACGAATTCGCGCACGCCTGGGTGGCGGACCGGTTGGGCGACGATACGCCCCGCCTGCAAGGACGGGTGACGCTCAATCCGCTCGCGCATCTGGACTGGATCGGCACCGTCTTTCTTCCCATCCTCACCTCCCTGATGGGCGGCGGCTTCTTCGGATGGGGGCGCGCCGTGATGGTGAACCCGCTGCGGCTCCGCGGCGGCGTGCGGGGTCACTTCCTGGTAGCGTTCGCGGGTCCCGCCAGCAATGTGGTGTTCGCCGTGCTGTTCGCGCTGGTGGCGGGCGTGCTGGTGAGCGCGGGTTCGGACCTGGCCTCGCTACTGGCCATGACCATCCGGCTGAGCCTCTACCTGGCGCTGTTCAACCTGCTGCCGGTGCCGCCGCTGGACGGCTCGGCGGTGCTGCCGTTCTTGAGGTTGCCCGAGGGCGTGGTCAATGAACTGTACCGCTCCGGCTTTGTGGTGCTGATTATTCTGTTCTCCCTGACGGACCTGGCGGGCGTGCTCTCCAATTGGAGCTGGGCGGCCACCCGGGCGCTCCTGGCCCTGTTTTCGCCGGCGGGCGCCTACTGACCCGCGGGGGGTGGAGCCGGCGGCCCGGTTGTCCTAGTCTGGAGAAGACATCCCGGAGGTTGAACAATCATGCTCCACCGCCGCCCGCTTCGCATAGCCCTGGCATTGGCCTTGGCTGTGGTCCTGCCCGCCGCCGCGCAATCCGGCCGCAAGCTGCGCATCATCGGCTTCGGCGCGCACCCGGACGACAATGAGATCAAGATGGCTGGCACCGCCGCCCTTTGGGCGCAGCAGGGACACGCGGTCAAGTTCGTCTCGGTGACCAACGGCGACATCGGCCATCACCAGATGGCCGGCGGTCCGTTGGCGCAGCGGCGGGCCGCCGAGGTCCAACGCGCCGCCAAGATCCTCGGCATCGAAACGGAAGTGCTCGACATCCACGACGGCGAGTTGCTGCCCACACTCGAGAACCGCGCCAAGATCACGCGGCTGATCCGGCAGTGGAAGGCCGATCTCGTCTTCGGGCCGCGCACCAACGATTACCACCCCGATCACCGTTACACCGGCGTGCTGGTGCAGGACGCGGCGTACATGGTGACGATTCCGTTCTATTGCTCCGACACGCCCGCGCTGGAGACCAACCCGGTGTTCTTCTACTACGAGGACGGCTTCCAGAAGCCCGCGCCGTTCCGGCCGGACATCGTTGTCTCCATCGACAAGGTGCTCGACATCAAGCTGCGGGCGCTCGAACAGATCGAATCGCAGTTCCTGGACTGGTGGCAGCGGGACCGACCGATCGACCTCACGAATCCGCAGGTCCGGCGCGCGACGATCGAGAAGCTGTTCCTGTCGCGCTTCGCCGCGCCCGTTCAACGCTACCCCGAGTTGCTGCGCGCCATTTATGGCGAGCACGCCGCCCGCGTCCGGCACGCGGAAGCCTTCGAGTTGTGCGAATACGGCAGCCGGCCGGCGGCGGCGGAACTGCGGAAACTGTTCCCGATCGACGCCTCCCGGTAACCGCGCCCGGCGCGCGTCCTGATAGCATCGGACGGTGCGCACGATGGCAATCGGGCTGGCGGCCGCGCTCGCGATCCTGGCGGGCGGCGGTCTGGACGAACTCGCCGGGCAGGTGCGCCGCGCGTTTGCGGCGGGGCGTTATGTGGAGGCGCGGGAGGCGGCGGAGCGCGCCGTGGCTTCGTTTGGCGGGGAGGCGGGAGCGTGGATGCTCCGGGGATCCCTGCGCGAGGCGCTCGGCGAGTACGCGGAGGCCGCGGCGGATTTTAGCCAGGCGATCGAAAGACAGCCAGGCTCGGCTGATTTGCACAACCGCCGCGGCGCGGCCTGGTTTAAGGCAGAAAAGATCGAAGCGTCGCTCGCGGACTTTGACCGCGCCATCGAATTGGACCCGGCGCAGGAGCCGCACCACTGGCAGCGGGGCATTGCGCAGTACTACGCCGGACGTTACGCCGCCGGAGTGCGGCAGTTCGCGTTGCACCGGCAAGTGAATCCGGACGACGTGGAAAACGCCGTGTGGCATTTTCTGTGCCAGGCGCGTGCCGGCGGGTTTGCGTCCGCGCGGAAGGCGCTGATCCCGGTAACGGGAGACGCCAGAGTGCCCATGGCGGAGATCCACCGGCTCTTTGCCGGGCGCGCCAAACCGGAGGAGGTCTTGGCCGCCGCCGCGACGGGCCCGGCGGCGCAGCGCACCGCGCAGCTTTTTTACGCGCACCTTTACGTGGGCCTTTTCCAGGAAGCCGCCGGGGATCCGGCGCAGGCGCGGGAACACCTGGCGCGCGCGGTGCGAGAGCATCGCGTGAACCATTACATGTGGGACGTGGCCCGGGTGCATCTTGAGCGAATGGCGCGGTAACCTGCCGGCCGAACCGGTATACTTGCTGCACGGCTCATGCGCATTGCGTTTTTTGTGGTTCTGAACACTCTGCTCGCGGCGGGCGGACTGGCCGGCTCTGGGAAGATTTCCACCCTGGCCGGGACCGGCAGGCCCGGTTACACAGGCGACGGCGGTCCGGCGGCGGCGGCCCAGGTGGCCAACCCCTATGGGCTCGTGGTTGGACCGGACGGAGCGCTGTACGTTTGCGAAGTCGACAACCACGTGATCCGGCGCATTGACCTCAAGACGCACCGCATCCGGACGGTCGCCGGCACGGGGCACCCGGGCTATTCCGGCGACGGCGGGCCGGCCATCCGGGCGCGGTTGAACCAGCCGTACGAGGTCCGCTTTGACCGGGCCGGGCACATGTACTTCGTCGAGATGCGGAATCACCTGGTGCGGCGCGTGGAGGCGCGGACGGGCATCATTTCGACGGTGGCTGGCACGGGCGAGGAGGGATTCGCGGGAGACGGCGGCCCGGCGCGGCAGGCGCGCTTCAAACAGCCGCACTCGCTGCAATTCGATCCCGCGGGGAACCTGCTGGTCTGTGACATCGGCAACCACCGCATCCGCCGCATCGACCGCCAGACGGGCATCGTCACGACGTGGGCGGGAACCGGAGAGAGAAAACCCACGCCGGACGGAGCGCCGCTCGAGGGAACGCCCCTGAATGGGCCGCGCGCCCTGGACCTGGATCCCCAAGGCAACCTGTATCTGGCGCTGCGGGAAGGCAACGCGGTATACCGGATCGATGCGCGCGCGGGCAGGATCTATCACCTGGCTGGCACGGGCGCACAGGGCTATGCCGGCGACGGCGGACCCGCGCGCGAGGCCGCGCTGTCCGGGCCGAAAGGGATCGCCTGGGCGCCGGACGGCAGCCTGTACCTGGCCGACACCGAGAGCCACACCATTCGCCGGATTGACCTCCGCACCGGCATCATCACCACGGTGGCCGGGACGGGCGCGCGCGGCGACGGCCCGGACGGCGACCCGCGGCAGTGCGGGATGGCGCGTCCCCACGGCGTCTTTGTGGACCGGCGCGGCGTCCTCTACATCGGCGACAGCGAAGCGCATCGCGTGCGGGTGTTGCGCTAGCCGGCTTGCTAGAATCGGGTCCATGGCTGCCGAGCCGCTGGCGCCAGGGATGGGGCTGACCGACCTGCGGTTCCTTCGCTCAAGCGCGTTTGCCGGATTGCTGGAAGAGGAGATTCGCGACTGGCGCGAGCGTTTTTGCTGGGACTTCACGCCCTCGGCCAACCTGGTGCGGCGCTTCGTCGACCAGCGCTCGCTCGCCGGCTACGCGCTGGTCGAGGGAAGCGAGGTGACCGGGTACGCCTACTGCGTCACCGACGAGCCGAAGGGCCTGATCGGAGATTTGTACGTGCGGGCAAGCCACCGGACGTGCCAGACCGAGAACCGCCTGCTGGCCGCGGCGGTGGACCTGCTGCTGCGCGCCCCCGGCGTCAGCCGCATCGAGACGCAGTTGATGCTCATGGAGAGCAAGCCCGGCCCGTGGCTCCCGGGAGCGAGGTACCTTCGCCAATACGAGCGGCAGTTCATGGTGATCGATCTCGACCGGGCCGCCGCGCTGGCGCCCCGGCCCGACGCCCAGGCACGCATTCACCCCTGGCAGGACCGTTTCCAGGAAGCGGCGGCCGGGGTGGTGGCCGAAGCCTACCGCGGCCACATCGACGGCGCGATCAACGATCAATACCGCTCCCTGGCGGGCGCCCGGCGGTTCCTGTTTAACATTATTCAGTATCCAGGCTGCGGCAGTTTTTGCCCGCCAGCTTCCTTCGTGGCGATGGACCCTGCCACCGGGGTCATGCGCGGGGTTTCGCTGGCGGGCAGCGTCGGCCGCGATGCCGGGCACATCACACAGGTATGCGTCACGCCGGCGGCGCGCGGCCGGGGGCTCGGTTACGAACTGTTGCGCCAATCCCTGGCGGCGTTGCGGCGCATGGGGTACGCGCGATGCAGCCTGACGGTCACGTCGGTCAACCGGGATGCGGTCGCCTTGTACGAGCGCATGGGGTTCCGCAGCGCGTGCCGGTTCCTGGCGCTGGTGTGGGAAGGGTTTTAGTTTGCCAGCTTTGCGGTCTTTGGGGAAGGCGCGGGCATGAATGCGCCATGCTCTCCTGGAAAGCGGGCGTCAATGCCCGGCCGGCGCCTCTTCCGCGATGACCGGCGGCTTGGCGCCCGCGGGTGCCGGGGCCAGCAGTTGTTCCTTGCGGTAGATCAGCGTGGCGGTATTGTAGCTGGCGATTTCAAACCCATGGCCGTGGGTGATTGCGTCGGTCGGACACGCCTCCACGCAGTAGCCGCAAAAGATGCAGCGGTTGTAATCGATGTTGTAGACCTTGGCGTACCGCTCCCCGCCGCTGATGCGGACCGTGTCGGTGTTCTCCGCGGCCTCGATGTAGATACAGTTCGACGGGCACGCCGCCGCGCACAGGAAGCAGGCCACGCATTTTTCCATGCCGTGCTCGTCGCGTTGCAGCACGTGGACGCCGCGGTAGCGTTCCTCGAACTTTGGCGGCTCGTCCGGATAGTTTTCCGTCACCGTGGGGGACATCAGCTCCTTGAGCGTGACCGTCATTCCCTTGGCCACCGCGGCGGCCGCTTCAAACACTTCATGGATCGGATTCGGCATGGCGTTTCCTTCACATTTTATCGCAGGATCCGACCGGACCCTTTCAGTTTTTCGAACTTCACCCGGCGCGCCATGCGGGCGCCGGTTCGGCGGGATCGAAAATGCGCGCGCCCGCGCGGGCGGCCAGCGCCGCGTAATCCTCGCGATGGAAGCCGTGCAGCGCGGCGTCGATCACCCCCTGCCGGTTAATCCAAAAAAGAGACGGCACATACTGAATGCCAAACGCATTGCTGACGGGGTAGCCTGCCTCCTCATGGTCCAGAAAGGCCGGCGCGCTCAAGTCGAAGTGGCGAAGGAATGCCGCGGTGGGGGCGGCGTCATCCTGAGACACCAGGCACACTTCCACCTGCCCGGCCGCCTGGCGGTGAAGCCGGTTCAGAAACGGCAGCGCAAGCTGACAGGTAGGGCAACTGACCTTGAAGAACACCAGGAGCAGCTCGCGTTCACGGGGGGCCGGACCCAGGCGCAAAATTTCGCCCCCGAGGCCCTGCAACTCTCCCGCGGGAACCGCCGTTCCCGGCGCCAGCATCTCTCGCCGCGCCATAAGAAAAAGTCTAGCAAGGGCGCCGCGCCCCACGCTTTACACGTTTTTACAGGACGGCCGCAACGCGCCGCGCGGCGCCGCCGTAGGTAGGGTCAGGAGGCCACGAGAGAACGATGAAAAACCTGACGCTGAGCTTCGGAGTGACGGCAGCGATGCTGTTGGCCAGCACGGGCTCGCCCGCAGCCACAACGTCCGCCGCCAGTGACGTGGAACTCGGCGCGAAAGCCGCGCGCCAGATCCGGACGTACCCGCGGTATACGATCTGGGATTTCGTGGATTTGCGGGTCGTGGAAGGAAATATCGAGCTGGCCGGGCACGTCAGCCAGCCCTTCAAGAAAGCGGACCTGGAACGGTTGATGCAGCGGCTCCCCGGCGTCAAGAGCGTGACTAACCGCCTGGAGGTGCTGCCGCTGTCCCGTTTCGATGACGACCTTCGCATTGCGGTCGCCCGGGCCATTTACCGCGACCCGGCGCTGTCCCGCTACGCCTTGCAAGCGGTCCCGCCGATCCACATCATTGTGAAGAACGGGCAGGTGACCTTGCAGGGGGTGGTCAACAACGAACTGGAAAAGAATGTGGCTGGCCTGCGCGCCGCCACGGCGGGACTCTCGCTGGGCGCGGTGGTGAACAACCTGAGCGTAGAAAACGCAAAACCGCGCGGCTGATTTTTCGCGCCAATCCTTCCTCCTGAGCAGCGCCGCCGGCCATCAGCCGGCGGCTTTTTTGTTACACTCTCCGCTTCGTGCGGGTTGTTTTGTTCAGTCTTTTGCTGCTGCCGGCCTGCCGCCCTCCCGGCGACTGGCAGCCGCTCCCTTTCCAGCGCCCGGCGCTCACGGCCAACGACGAGTCCGTGCTGCGTAGCTTTGTGCGCATGTCGGATCCGGAAGCGCCGCGGCATTTCCTCGGCGGCATCAGCTCTTCGCTGGAAGCCGGGTCCTGGCGCTGGACGCGCAAGCGGCCGGAGCTGAAACTTTTCGTGCGGCCGGGGAGTGTGGGACGGCTGCGCGTGGAATTCGCGGTGGCCGAGGACACGTTTCGGGAAACAGGTCCGGTGCGCGTCGCCTTTTTCGTCAATGGAAGCCGGGCCGGCGAGCAACGCTGTCCTCGTCCCGGCCAATACGCTTACGAACAGCCGCTGCCCACCGGCCTGCTGCGCCCCGGCGCGCTCAACACGCTGGCGTTCGAAGTAGACAAAGCCTGGATCTCGCCGGCCGACGGCGAAGCGTTGGGCCTGATTCTGCTGGCGGCGGGGTTTCTGCCGTAATGCCCGAAGCCGCCCGCATTCTGTTTGCCGGACTGTTTACGGCCGCGGTATGTCTGGCGGCGGGGACCGCGATGCTGAGCCGCCTGCCCTTGCGGCTCACCCGCGGCGAGCATTGGGCGCTGGCGCTCCCGCTGGGCGCGCCGCTGGTGAGCATGGCGGTGTTTCTGACCTGCGCCCTGGGGATCGCGCGGGTCCCCGTGTTCGCGGCCATCGGCGTGGCGTTCCTCGCGGCCGCCGCCTGGCGCTGGCCGCGCCGACTGCCCCCTGCGCCCGGCATCCCCCGGAGGTGGCGGGGGACCGCCGCGTTCATCGCGATTCCGTTCGGGGTGCTGTATCTGTTGCACGCCTGGAGCCCGGAGTACAGCCCGGACGGCGCGTCGTATCATCTCGGCGTCGTGGGCAGGTACCTGCGCGCGCACGGATTCGAGCGGATCACCACCAACATGTACGCTAACCTCTCGCAGGGCGTGGAACTGCTGTTTCTGTTCGCGTACGCGTTCGGACGCCATTCGGCGGCCGCCCTCACCCATCTGGCGTTCCTGGGAGCGTTGCCGGCCCTGCTGCTGGCCTATGGCCGGCGGACGGGTTGCGGCGGGGCGGGCGCGTTTGCCGCCTGCCTGGTGTTTGCTTCGCCGGTGTTTGGGATCGACGGCGCCTCCGCCTACAACGATGTGGCGGTGGCGGCCCTGCTCTTGACGGTCTTCTATTTGACCCGGTTGTGGGCGGAGCAGCCGTCGCTGCCGTTGGCGGCCGCCGCCGGGATGGTGGCCGGTTTCTGTTACGGCTGCAAGTACACGGCGTTTCTCGCCGTGCCCTACGGTCTGCTGGCGATTGGCTTCAGCGCCTGGCGCAAGCGGCTGCCTTGGGCGGCCCATCTAGGCGTATTCTCAGCCGCCGCGTTGGCGATGATCGCGCCGTGGCTGATCAGGAACTGGGTATACTTAGACAACCCGTTCTCGCCCCTGCTCAACCGTTGGTTCCCCAATCCGTACGTTCACATCTCGTTCGAGGAAGAGTACCGTCACCTGATGCGCCATTACGAGGGCATCCGCAGCTACGGGATGATTCCCGCGCAGGTGCTGTACCGGGGCGAGTTCCTCGCCGGGATTCTCGGGCCGGTCTTCGGCCTGGCGCCGCTGGCCCTGCTGGGGTTGCGGCGGCCGCAGGTCCGCGCCCTGCTGCTGGCGGGAGTGGTGTTCGGATTGCCGTACTTCACCAACATCGGCTGCCGGTTTTTGATCCCGGCCGCGCCCTTCGCCGCCCTGGCCTTGGGCATGGTGCTGACCGGCGTCCTGCCTGCGCGGATGCGCTGGCTGGCCGTGGCGGTCGCGCTGGGCCACGGTTGGCTCTCCTGGCCCACGCAAGTGGAAAAGTACAGTGCGCCGGGGGCCTGGCGGATGCCGCTGCCGGACTGGCGCGCGGCGCTGCGGCTGAAGCCGGAAAGCGAATTCCTCCAAGAGCGGCTGGGAGGCTACGGTTTGGCGCGCCTGGTGGAGCGCAGCACCGAACCCGGGGCGCGCATCCTCGTGTTCACGCCCTTGCCGGACGCTTATTGCGAACGCGACTTGTTAGTGGCATACCAATCCGCCGAGGGAAACCAGTTGCGCGATATTCTGTTCACTCCCCTGATGCCGGAGGCGCTCCCGGTCGGCCGCCAGGAGTTCGCCTTCGATCCGGGGCGCTACCGGCGGCTGCGAATCGAGCAGACCGCGGCCGGCAGCGAACTGTGGAGCATCAGCGAAGCGCGCCTGTACCACCGCGGACAGGAGTTGACGCGCGCCGCTTCCTGGAGAATCCGCGCCTCGGCCAATCCCTGGGGCATCGGCGACGCGTTCGACAACAACCCGGCCACGCGCTGGCGAAGCTGGCAGCGGATCGAGCCGGGGATGAGCGTGGAGATCGACCTGGGCGCGCCCGCGGGCGTGGACCGCGTGGTGCTGGAAATGTCGAACGACCAGTATCAGGTGCGGATGCGGCTCGCCGGCCTCGACGCCGATGGCCATTGGCGCACGCTGGCGGAGACGGCCGCCGCCACCGAGTCCGCGCCGGTTCCGGCCGCGCTGCGGCGAGCCGCGGGCCTCGAGCTTCAGGCTCGCCGCGTCGACTACGTCGTGGTCCGGGACGATGAGTGGGGCGCGGAGGACTTCCGTTCCCAGGCGGACGCTTGGGGAATGACCCCTGTTGCGGCGGGGGACGGAGGAGTAGTATATCGTTGGATCCATCCATGAGATTATTTCTGGGGGTCGACGGCGGCCAGTCCAGCACCACGGCGTTGATCGGCGACGAATCCGGGTGCGTGCTGGGCGTCGGTTCGGGCGGGCCCTGCAATCACGTGGGGGCGGGCGCCGGCCGCCGGAAGCTGGAATCGGCGGTTTCCACCAGTGTCCGCTACGCGTGTGAACGCGCCGGGATTCCCGTGCAGGAGGTTCGCTTTGAAGCGGCCTGTTTCGGCATGAGCGGCGGTCCGGCGGACAAAGAAGAGATCCTCCGCGCGCTCCTCCCCGTGGACGAACTGCTGGTGACGCACGACGGCGTGATTGCGCTCTCGGGCGCCACCGCCGGCAACCCGGGCGTCATCGTGATCGCCGGCACCGGCTCGTTGGCCTTTGGCCGAGGGCCGGACGGCCGCGCCCTGCGCGTGGGCGGGTGGGGATACGTCTTCGGTGACGAAGGCAGCGCGTTCGATATCGTCCGGCAGGCGCTGCGCGCCGCGCTCCGCATGGAAGAAGGGTGGGGCCCGCCCACGCGGCTGCACCGCGCGTTGCTCGAGCAGTTCGGCGCGCCGACCGCCAACGAGGTGATGCACCGTTTCTACACCGACGACTATCCGCGCGCGCGCGTCGCCGGATATGCCCGCCTGGTCGAGCGGGTGGCCGAAGAGGGTGATCCGGTGGCGGGCGAACTGTTGAACCAGGCGGCGCGGAGCCTGGCGGACTTTGCGCTCGCGGTGCGCCGGCAGTTGTTTCCGCCGGAGGAAACCGCGCTGGTGTGTCCGGTCGGCGGCGTCTTCCGGAGCGCGCGGGTCCTGGCCCGGTTCCGGACGCTCGTGGAAACGGCCGGTACGAGCCGGGTGGAAGCGGCGCGCCACGGACCCGCCGCCGGCGCGCTGCTGGAAGCCTACCGGTTGCGCGGACTGCGTCCGCATCTGACCAACGTCCCCGCGCTCAAGGACTGACGCCCGCGGCGTCCCTTGCTAATCTCTAAGAGATCTCCTATGCCTACCCTGCAAGAACTCGATTTGACCGGCAAGCGCGTGTTCATCCGAGTCGATTTCAATGTTCCCCTGGCCCCGGGCGGCCAACAGATCACCAGCGACAAACGGATCCGCGCCTCGCTCCCGACCATCCGCTATGCTCTTGAAAAAGGCGCCGGCCTCGTGCTGGCCTCTCATCTGGGCCGTCCCAAAGGCAAACGCAATCCCGAGATGAGCCTGCAACCCGTCGCCGTCCGGCTGGCGGAATTGCTGGGCCGGCCGGTGGCTATGGCCCCCGATTGCGTTGGTCCGGAAGTCGAGGCGATGCTGCCCAAACCGGGCGAGGTGCTGCTGCTCGAAAACTTGCGGTTCCACCCCGAAGAAGAGAAGAACGATCCCGAGTTCTCCCGGCAGCTTGCCCGGCTGTGCGACGTGTACATCAACGATGCGTTTGGTTCGGCCCACCGCGCCCACGCCTCGACCGAGGGGATGGTGGCCTTTGTCCCCGTGGCGGCCGCGGGTCTGCTGATGGAGCAGGAACTGAAGTATCTCACCATGGTGACGCAGAACCCGGCCAGGCCTGCGTTGGCGATTCTGGGCGGCGCGAAGGTTTCCGACAAGATTGAGGTGATCGAGAACCTGCTCAAAATCGTGGATCAGCTCCTGATCGGCGGCGCCATGGCGTACACGTTTCTGAAGGCGCAGGGTCTGCCCGTGGGCAAGAGCCTGGTGGAAGAGGACAAACTCGACTTGGCCCGCAGCCTGATGGCCGCGGCGGGATCCAAGCTGCTGTTGCCGGAAGACCACGTGGTGGCGCCCGAGTTGAAAGACGGCGTCGAATCGGCGGTGGTCACCGAGATTCCCGACGGCCAGATGGGGCTCGACATCGGCCCGGCCACGCGCGCGCGGTACGCGGAGGTGATCGCCGGGGCCAAAACGATCGTCTGGAATGGCCCCATGGGCGTATTCGAGAAACCGCCTTTTGATGAGGGCACGGTAGCGGTCGCGAAGGCCGTGGCCGCTTCGGGCGCGATCTCGGTGGTGGGCGGCGGCGATTCGGAAAAGGCGGTGAAGGCGGCAGGGGTGGCCGACAAGATCAGCCACGTTTCCACCGGCGGCGGCGCGTCGCTGGAGTTCCTGGCCGGTCTCGAATTGCCCGGCGTCGCCGCGCTGCGCAAACGGTAAGTGGATCTGAGGAGGCAACAAAAAAGATGAGGATGAGTGGTCTGACAGTGGGGGCGGCGCTCGCCCTGTGGGCTGCGGCGGCGAGCGCGCAGGTGTTTCAACTATCGGGCGAGCAGTTGATCAAATATACCGCCCAGAATCCCTTCGAGCGGTTCCCTGACGGCCGGCCCAAAGTGCCGGACGCGCTCCTGGAGCAGATGAAAGACCTCACCGCCGAAGACATCTTCGGCGTGCTGCAAGGCGCCAAGTTCCCGAATCAGTTCGAAGGGAATTTCATGCTGCTGCATCCGGGCCGCAAGCTGGTGGGCCGGGCGGTGACGGCGCAGTTCATGCCGCTCCGCCCGGACGTGGCCGACGTCGCCGAGGCCGACGCGCACGCCAAAGGACTCGGCCGCAATGCCAACCAGCGGGTCATCGACATGCTGCAACCGGGTGACGTGCTGGTGGTGGATTTGTTCGGCAAGATCGAGAACGGGACGTTTGTGGGGGACAACCTGGCCACGGCGATTTTCGCGGCCACGCGAACGGGATTCGTCATCGACGGGGCGGTCCGCGACCTGGAGGGGATCTTCCCCATCGAAATGGCCGCCTACTTCCGCGGCGTGCATCCCAGCGCGATCGGCAATGTGATGCTGACGGCGGTGAACACCCCTGTGCGCATCGGCAACGCCACCGTGATGCCTGGCGACGTGGTCTTCGGCGACCGCGAGGGCGTCTATTTTGTCCCGCCGCAGTTCGTGCAGCAGATCGTCGACAAAGCCGTCGAGACGAAGATCCACGACGAATGGACCAAGGCGAAGTTCCTGACCGGCAAGTACAAGGCAAGCGACCTTTACCCCAGCCCGCGCGACCCCGCTCTGAAGCAGGAGTATGAGGCGTACAAACGCAAGCGGCTGGGACGATAACGGCGGCGCCGCGCGCTGTGGTAATCTGTTAACTGAAAATTCTCCCGCCGTGCGGATGTGGCGGAACTGGCAGACGCGCTAGATTCAGGTTCTAGTGGGGGCAACTCCGTGGAGGTTCAAGTCCTCTCATCCGCACCATAATCAATAAGTTACCAGGAGCCGGTGTCGGCAGCCAGACATAGAAGAAGTCCCGGCATCGCGCCTGCAAGTGATTGATCCCACGTGGCATCAGGTTGCGGAGGCGAAGACATCCTTTGCAGGGGCTACCTCCTCTTTCCATATCGCCTGATGGCCATCCAGTCTGCCAAGGACCCCGCCCCTTCCGGTAAAGCATGTGATTGGCGACTGGACCTTGGGACTTTCGGCGGTCGTCGCATTTGGCGGTGGACGATGGGCAGGCAGTGTAGGAATCTCATTGAAGTGCTACTGCATCCTGGCCGGCGGCTTACTGTTGTTCTATCCCGTCATTAGAATAGGGGGGTGAGGGAAGGGCAGGGGAACGCGCGGCTAACTTCAGGTCCTACCGGGGGCAACTCCGTGGAGGTTCAAGTCCTCTCATCGCACCAAACACATCACGAAGGTAAAAACAAGAAGCCCTTCGAAATGGCGGCGAAGTGTTGTCGTGCATCTCGGCGGCGCCGCACGTGAACAGCCGCAAGGCGGCGGCCAGCCGCTGGTGGCTCCTTAAACGACAACACGTTGAAACAGGCTTTCACTGAACCAGCGCCCGAACCAGGTATAGACCTGCCGCTCGCTGGCGCCGCCGGCGCCGAACAGAGCGCGGACCGCCCCGCCCAGCGGGAGACCTTCCCACAAAGACTGGAACAAGGCGAAGGCGGGCTTGGTGAGGCTCAGGTAGAAGATCCGGAAGTCTCGCCGGTAGACAACCAGCCGGGTTTGCGCGGGCCGCAGGCGAGGCGGCGTATCACCAATCCGGAGAGCCTCGAGATAGCGGTGCGCGGGGTAGGAGAGTTCCACGAGCCGCAGGGCGCGAATGGGAATGAAGCGCAAGTCGCCCCACTGCTGGCAAGAGAACCGCGACACCGCCGTGGGCCCCGCCGCGGGAGATTCCTCCTCATCGAAGACGAAGGTGCTGGCGAGCTCGAGCCGGGCCAGGTCGCGCACCAGGCGGGGGCGGGGCAACCCGTCAACGTCATCCAGGAATGCAGGAAGATGGTCGCCCAGCCGGTTGAGCGTATAGCTGCGCGACGGGCACGCGCGGATGTAGAGCCGCGCCAATTCTTCAAATAACTCTTCGCCCAGCAAGTGCGCCAGGCCGGGGTAGTCCGTCCGCAGCGCCTCGGTCAGCCGGAGTTCGTACATGCCGCGGTAGATATCCAGACGCTCCAAGGGCGTCAGGGTCCGCGAGGGGCGGATCAGCCCGGGCGCCCGGCTTGCGGGAATCTCTTTCGTGGCAGAAGAGGTGCGGACCGCCTGCTCGACAGGACCTGCTGCGAGGATACAGGCCTGCATCCAGCGTTGGACCTCTGCGAGCCTGCCCGCGCCAGCCGGCTCAAGCGGCGTGGATGCTGGTTGCATGGGTCACCTCGCTGGGGGGGGCGGCGCGGAACTGTCGTGCCTTGAGCGCCTCCGCATGAACGACGTCGAAGGAGGGGATGTCCTCATCCCATTCCAGAAGAGTCGAGATGTTGCCCAGGCGCTGGCTCGCCCGGCGGTAGAGCGCCCAGACGGCATCGACCACGGGATCGCTGTGCGTGTCCAGGATGTGCGTCCCTTTGTGCGTGTGGCCCGCCAAGTGAATCTGCACCACCCGGCCCGCGGGGATCCGGTCGATGTACTCGCCGGCGTCGAAGCCGTGGTTGAAGGCGCTGACGAAGACATTATTCACGTCCAGCAGCAGTCCGCAGCCGGAGTGTTCCGTCAGTGCGGCCAGGAAATCCCATTCCGTCCACGTGGACTCCGAGAATTCGAGATACGTGGAGGGATTCTCGAGAAAAACCGGCCGTTCCAAAAAATCCATCACGATGCGGACGCGCTCTGCCGTGTGCCGCAAGGATTCATCCGTGTACGGCATGGGCAGCAGGTCGTGGGTGTTCAGACCGGAGACGCCGGTCCAGCACAGATGATCGGAAACCCAGCGCGCGCGGGTCCGGCCCGCCAAAGCCTTCAGCTTGCGGAGATAGTCGAAGTTGATGGGATCGGTGCTGCCGACCGACAGCGAAACACCGTGCATCACCACCGGGTAACGCTCCGCCACCTGCTCGAGCACGTAAGCCGGACGGCCGCCGGTGTCCAGAAAATTTTCCGACAGAATCTCAAACCAGTCGACGGCCGGATTTTGGGACAGGATGTGTGGGAAATGCACCGTACGGAGTCCAACTCCGAAGCCGAGATCGGGGAGATGAAAGCGGTTCGCCATGGAATTGCCGTCTCCAGTCAGGTTGAATCTGGGCCCGCCGCGCCAAGGTTGGGGGTAGCGCGGCGGGCAAAGGCCGGTGAGCGCCCGCTAAGGCGCGCACCGGGCCGAGGCGCCGCCGGCTACGGAGGAGCAAGCGGCGCCACGGCCGAGTCAAGTTCAGGCGTAATCGCGCGTCTGGTTGCGCAGCCGGAGCGTTTTCTTTTGGGCTTTCAGCGGTACCGCGCACCCCCCCTTGCCCTTGCACGAGTTTTTGCCGGCGCAGCCGTTATCCCCGCTAGAGCATCCGCCCTGTCCCTTGCATTCGTTCATGCCCTTGCACTCATGTTTGGCGACCGTGGCGCAGCCGCCCTGGCCCTTGCAGGCATTCTTGCCCGCGCAATCGTTCTTGGCGGTCTTGCAGCCGCCCTGGCCTTTGCATTCGTTGTGGCCCTTGCAGACGTGCTTGGCCTTTTTTTCCTGCGCAAGCGCACCCGCCGCGGCGGCGCTGGCGCCGATACCGGCGACCGCCGCGCTCAGGGTCGCGCCAAATTTCCTTCTGGTCATGATTCGTCCCTCTCTTGTTTGCATCCCGGATTTCAGAAGAGCCAGCGCCGTTGCGGCATTGCTTCCGGCCCGTCTACAAAGGGGATTCGCGCTGGCCGCCCGGCTGGTAACGCCGGGTGACAAATTTTCCGAGGCCCGGCCGCGTAACCAGACGCCTCCCGCCGGCGAACACCAGAACGGAGGAGCCAAGCGCGGCAGCCGTTCGCCGCGCGGCCGTGAATATGCACTACGTCATCATCGGCAACGGAGTCGCCGGCATCACCGCCGCCTTCGCCCTGCGCAAGCGCGCTGGGAGAGCGAGAATCAGCGTCGTCAGCGGAGAGAGCGAATATTTCTTCTCGCGCACGGCCCTCATGTACGCCTACCTGGACAAGATGAATCTGCGCGATCTCGAGCCCTTCGAGCGCAAAGTCTACCAGAAGCAGCGTATCGAACTGCGCCACGGGTGGGTCGAAGACCTGGACGCTAACCGGCGCGTCCTGCGCCTGAAGGACGGCGCCGAAATTCCATATGACCGGCTGCTGCTCGCCACAGGGTCCGTGCCGAACCGCCCGGACTGGCCGGGTCTCGCTGGCTTGGCGGAGGGGGTGGTTCACTTCGTGTCGTTACAGCACTTGGCAGAATGCGAACGATTGACGCCCACGACGCGGAAGGCCGTGGTGGTCGGGGGCGGGTTGATTGGGGTCGAACTGGTGGAGTGCCTGGTCCATCACGGCGTCGAAGTCGATTTTCTGGTACGCGAGAACTGGTATTGGCCTATGGCCTTGGCGCCGGAGGAGGGCGAGTTGATCGCGCAACATTTACGCCATCATGGCGTGCGGCTCCACTTGCAAGATGAAGTGGCGCGGGTGGAATCCGGCTCGGACGGGCGGGTGGCGACGGTTCAAACCAGGCAGGGCAAGTCCCTCCCTTGCGAAATGCTGGGCATTTGCATTGGCGTTCGGCCGGCGGTGGATTGGCTGCGCGGCGTCAGCACGCCGCCGGCGCTGGGACGGGGCATTCAGGTGGACCGCGGCTTTCGCACGTCTCTGCCCGATGTCTGGGCCGCGGGCGACTGCGCGGAATTCCAGCGCGCCGACGGCGCGCCGTTCGTCGAACAGATTTGGTACGCGGCCAAACGCCAGGGGGAACTGGCCGCGCGGGCGATGCTGGGCGACGCGGTCCGGTATGAACCGCCACTATTCTTTAACAGCGCCAAGTTCTTCGAGATCGAGTACACCACGGTGGGCGCCACCACCCGCCTTCCTGACACCGCCCGCAGTTTCTTTCATCGCTGGCCGGACCGCGACGCGGCCATTCGCATTGTTGAGGAAAACGGCGCCGTGACCGGCTTCAACATGCTCGGTTCGCGCTGGAATCACACGGTGCTGGAGCGGTGGGTTGGGGAGAGACGGAGCCTGGACGAAGTCGTCGCGCGGTTGCATGAAGCCCAGTTTGACGGGGAGTTCGGGCGGGTTCCGCTGGCGGGTCTGCGCGCGGCGTTCGCCGGCCGGGAGGCGCGCGCATGATCAAGGCGGGCACGGCGCATTGGCTTCTGCATAACGTCAAGAACCGCGGCTTTACCGCCTGGCTGCTGGCCGTGGCGTTGACTCTGTTCTATCTGATTCTGTATTTCACCGAATGGCTCACCCCGGCGGCGCGCGCGGTGGGACTCGATGGCAAGTGGACCCTCTACGGACTGCTTTACACGGTTGCCATCGTCTGGGGCGGCATCCATGTCATCCGCAAGTACCGCCACAACCGGTATCAGGTTGTCCGCACCAGCGTGGTGATTGCCGTGCAAGTCAGTTTCGCGTTCTCCATTCCGCAGTTGCTGAAATTCTTTCACCAGCCGGAGTATTACTTCAGTTATTTGTGGCCGCTCAAGCTGGACTATCTCACGCCGGGTTACATCTTTTCGCTTCCGTTGCCGTTTATTCTTTATAGCTTTCTGGGATCGCTGCTCATGGTGCCGGTCCTGGCGGCGCTCTTCGGGAAGCGCTGGTACTGTTCCTGGATTTGCGGCTGCGGCGGGCTGGCAAATACGTTTGGCGAACCCTGGCGGCATCTGTCGGATAAATCGAGCCAGAGTTGGAAGATCGAGAAGGTCGCCATCCACACCGCACTGGCCACGAGCCTGCTTCTCACGGCGCTTCTGTTTATCACGTGGGGCGCGGGCAAGAGCAACCCGGCTGTGGCGCGGTTCACTTATGGATTCCAATCCTTTTATGGGCTGATGGTCTCGTCGATGCTGGCCGGCGTGGCCGGGGTGGGCCTGTATCCGCTGGGCGGAACGCGCATCTGGTGCCGGTTCTTCTGTCCTATGGCGGCGCTGCTCGGGCTGGTGCAGAAGTTCGGCCGCTACCGCATTCGCGTAAAGGAAAACATGTGCATCTCCTGCGGGCTTTGCTCGAAATACTGCGAGATGGGGATCGATGTCCGCAGTTACGCGCAGGCGAATCAAAGCTTCACGCGCGCTTCCTGCGTGGGTTGCGGCCTGTGTGCGGAGGTCTGCCCGCGCGGGGTTCTGCGCTTGGAAAACGTGCGGGTCCGGGCGCCGCAGGAAATGAGTCTGATTCAGATCAGTCCGATGCCGCCGGTCCGGCAAGCGGGATAGGAAGGAGGACGAGACATCTTGCAGTGGACGGCCAGTTGGGATGAGACTCAAAAGATGGTTCCGCGCGAGATGGCGGCGGGGCCCGCGTCCGCCATGACCGATCCGCCGGCGATTCCTGCTTCGGAGCCCCCGGCCGCCTCCACCGAGCAGTCCGCGCAGCGCGAGCTGCTGATCGAGTTGATGAAGCGCTACCAGGATGCGGACGCCAGCGCGGCGGACGAACTCTTCCGCCAGGTGAATCCCGTGTTGGCCCGTTACTACTACTCGCTGGTCAACCAGCCGGGACAGGTGGAAGATCTTTTGCAGGAGTGTTGGCTGAGGGTGCATCGGGCGCGGCAAAGCTACCGGCCGGGCGAGCCCGTGCTTCCCTGGATTGTGGCCATCGCCCGGCACACTCGCGTGGACCATTTTCGGCGCTGGCAGCGCTCTTCCGGGAGGGAATCAAGCATCGACGCGCTGACCCGGCATCCCTCGACGGATCCACGCAAGGCGCTGGATTCACGACAACGGGCCGACGCCGTGAGGAAGGCCATGGAGACGTTGCCCGAGGGCCAGCGCGAAGTCCTGATCATGCTGAAGGTGACGGGGATGACCGCCGCCGAGGTCGCCCGCGCCACCGGGAGCACCGCTGCGGCGGTAAAGCAGAAGGCGTTTCGCGCTTACCAGGCAATCCGGCAGGCCCTGAAAATGCGGATGGAGCCAGAGGAGAACAGGGATGACTTGCAGGGAAGTTGACCAACTGTTGAGCGAAGGCCGTCCGGCTGCTGAATTGCAGCGGCTCCCGGGGGTCCCGCCACACCTCGAAACGTGTGTCCGCTGCCGGCGAATCCTCGAGTGGATGCTGACGCCCTCACCCGAACCGGAGATGCGCGCCTCGCTGGCCGAGCGTGTGCAGGCCATCACGCACACCGACTTGAAGAAGGTAAAGCCGCTGCCGCCGTTGGGCGTAGCAGCGTTGGGCGCCGTCGCGGTCACTGCGCTGGTTGCCGCCTTGCACGTGCTCACGCTGGGCGTGGATGGGTGGACCCGGCTCTCGGCAACGCAAGCCGGCCTGATGGGAGGACTGGCTTTGGCCGTGCTGCTGTCGGCCGCCGCCAGTCTGCTTTCGTCGATTCGGCCGGGAAGCGCGCAAGGGTTGCCGCCCGGGCTCCCGCTCGCCCTGCTCGTGATGGGGTTCCCCATGCTCGCGGCGGTTTTGTTTCCCTTCGAGGAATGGTCCCGTGTGCTCGAGCATGGGATCGAGTGCCTGGCCGCCGGGCTCATGGTGGCCGCGATGACAACCGGTTTGACCTGGCTGGCCGCCAGGCGAGGTTATTCCGTGGACTGGAGCCGCAGCGGCGCGCTGATCGGCGCGGTCGGTGGGGCCGCCGCCATTTTTGCGCTTCAGGTTTCGTGCCCGGCGCACGAAGCGGGACACTTGATCGTGTGGCACGGCCTCGCAGCCGTCATCGCAATCGGAGGCGGATATCTTGCAGGGCGCCGGATGAACTCTTAGAAACTCATCATCCGGCGCGCCGCCTTCCTGCTCTTGTTGTCCCTGCGGGCGCCGGCGGCGAATTGCCGCTCCTCTCGCCCTCGGTCCCGGTCAGACGGCGGCCGGTAATGGCCCCGCGCCTGGGGGGTCCCGTTACCTTTCTCCGCCGCTGTGCGAACATCCCTTCATGCTGGTTCGACTTTTGCCATTCGCGTTGCTGGCCTCCTTGCTGGCGCAAGACCGCCAAGCAGCGCCGCCCCAAGTGGGACAGCCTGCCCCGGATTTTTTCCTGCCGGCGCTGGCAGGCGGCGAGATCCGGCTCTCCTTGCTTGCCGCGAAGGGTCCCATTGTCCTGGTTGTGCTGCGCGGCTATCCGGGCTACCAATGTCCGATCTGCAACCGGCAGGTTCGAGACTTTCTCGCCCACGGCGCGCAGTTCCAGAAGCGCGGCGTCCAGGTGGTGATGATCTATCCTGGGGCGCCGGGCCAGCTCGATGAGCGGGCCAGAGAGTTCACGCAAGGACACGAGTTCCCCCCTCATTTCCGGTTCCTGCTCGACCCTGACTACCGGTTCACCAACTTGTACGGCCTGCGTTGGGACGCGCCCCGGGAGACAGCCTACCCCTCCACGTTTCTGCTGGCGCCGGATCTGAAAGTGCTCTTCGCCCAAGTCAGCAGAGGCCATGGCGGACGCACGACCGCTCAGCAGATCCTGTGGGAACTGGACGCAAAGTAGCGGCGCCTGTACGGCTCCATCTCCAGCCCCGAAGACCCGCTTCGCTCCGCTGTGCCGCCTTCGGCCCTGGTGATGGCCGGCCCTTGCTGGGGGGCCTGGGGAGACACTCGCGAGCCCTCCGCCGGGAAGGCGCAAATGCGCCAGCAGGCATCAGAGCGCAGAACCGGGGAAACGCCGGGCTGGCCCGCGGCACTCACGGTTCTCATACGGGCGCGAGCGGCGGAAAGGAGGGCCGCTTGCCGCAAAAGAGGAAACGGGGAACCACAGCAAGCCTGTGGTTCCCCGCAGGGAGTTGGCGACCAGGGTCCTGGTTTAGAACACGTACTTCAACACCAACTGGATGCTGCGCGGGGGCGCGGCCCCGGTGATGCGGC